>Ga0210059_1000983_pt1 | contig 40920 bp, 30 predicted proteins | sample Ectturendosymbi2_FD_188042 | JGI IMG/M metagenome (GOLD analysis project Ga0210059, IMG submission 188042) | Ecteinascidia turbinata endosymbiont from Florida, USA - Sample 2 (SPAdes) (version 2) | ecosystem: Host-associated > Tunicates > Ascidians > Unclassified | place: Key West, Florida... | reverse complement strand
TATACAGAGTTTGAATTCATTTTTGCATGGCAAGCGCAATTTTCCTCTCGTTGTTAGGTGAGGTTGGGTGTTGCAATTGTGTGCAACGAAATATTTGCTATGGGCGAGCATGCCAGAGGTGAATTGTTGCTTGGACATGTTGTATCGCCTCTGGGTGTTCTCTGGTGACGGTTGATGAGCGCGATTATGGAGCAGTAAGTTGGAGATAAATTTCAGCAGGGATATGAAACCGGTTTAAACGCTCGATCGCTAGCTAACTCGTTCATAAAATTTTTCTTTTGCTTTTTCAGGACACAGTGACGTGCGTTCTGGATTCAGCTTAAGTGGTTAAAGGCTGGAACTGTGCATGTATAGATCAATGTTAGGTTTAGCTTATGCATGTAACTGTAAGTCGAAAGGCGCTATAAATATTTAACAGGTTGTGGGCTGAAGCATTGAAAGAAATGCGCTGAGTGAGTTATCCTTATTTAGTTTTACTTGTTTTTATATCCTTCTTCTGCAAGTATTTTAAACGTCATTTAGATTGTTATATTTTTTGTTTTGTGGAAACAAGAGCGTATTTACTGAGCAGCTGAAACGCGCTCAATGTTGCATGCCGCAGCTTTCATTTCACTGCAGTTTTGTTCTATTGTAAATGGCTGTAAAGCGCAAAGGACATGATGAAACGTAGAACATTTGGGTTTGTTAACAAACACGCTTAAAATGTTAAAGAAAGCCTAAAGTTATTTTTGTTTAAAATCAGAAGCGTAAAGTATGATTGAGGGCTCTAGAGCAGTACATATGAACAAAGGAACAAAGTTGTTAAATGGGAAAATCAAAAGTAACGATATAAGGAATGCATACAAATGAAATGCATGCTTAATTAATACACAGCAGCGAAATGTCTTGAGCGAAATATTGCAAAGATAAGATTTAATGAATTGATGAAAACGTTTCTAAAAAAAGAAAAGATTTGAAGACATGATCGTTGATGTTTGCTGTAAATCAGGGGTCTCCAAACGTTTTGTCAGAGGGCCACACAAGCTGCTACAAAAGGGACAGACATTATACATAACATGTTACAGATATATTATTTTTTTCATTATTAACAAAATGTCTGTGCAGCTAAATGAAATGCCTTCGCGGGCCGGATGGAATGGCTTAGCGGGCCGGATGGAATGGCTTAGCGGGCAGAATTTGGCCGGCGGGCCTAGTTTGGAGACCCTGCTGTAAATAAAGCACGCACTCGACCAATACATTGTTGAAGAAATCCTGCTAAGCTTTACCTAAATGTTGCAAAGTTTCCTTGGCTCGCGGAAACTTTAAATGTAAGCAGTATTCACTTTCCCTTAAAACCCATCTATTTATTTGTAGGACCTAACTTGGTTGAAAACAGTTTGTTGTACAGACATTTTTTGGTCAGTCACGCAGCTGAGAGTTGCATCTAGCGGATTTACGGTTATGGAAGAGAAGTCCAGTCATTCCCGTATTGCACAATGTCGAGATCAATGAATCTGGCACGAGCTTGACGTTTGAGGCATCGTCACGGTTCAATTCCCGTATAAGTAATGGCATCTTGTTGGTACAAAGCAGGCATAGTGAAGCTTCGTTCATAATAGGATAAAGGAAAACGGTACTTGGATCAGAACAAGAAAACGAACAATTCCCAACAGGCGACTGAAGTGACTAAGCAGCATTGCAATTAGAGTAAGTGGTTGTTGGCCATTCACCTTAACTACATCTCGACATTAGAGGGCGATAGTTCTACATTAGCTTGAACAGAGCTTAGAAAGTTTGTGAGGGAGTTATCCCTGCATGACTCCCATTGATACCCAGACTGTTGGATGCACTGACTTATGGGAAGGTTGTTCGAATTCGGGGTTAAAGCGCTTCTCCTGATTAATTTCTCAAATCGCCCACTCATTTGTTTGAAGCTTTTCAGGCTGAAGTACGATGGTAGCTTGCTAAACTTTTTTAGGGCCAGCACTTGGTAGTAACTCCTGTTTCCATTGGTGTAGGAGTTGGGAGTGCAGGGGATGCAAGCGCACCCCAAAAGTTTTGATTTGGTGAAAATCTGGGCAAAATCCCGTAAAATCCGGGCAAAATCCTCTAAAATGCGGGCAAAATCTTTGAGAACCTTCTAAAACTCCCTGAAAATCTGAACAAAAACGGCACCCAATATGCTTTGATTTAAAAATAATGGGGCCCGAATTAACATGAAGAGCTTTTTTCATTTTTATTTTATTTTTGGAGGTCACTTATTTTGAAGTATTTTCGGGCAAGTTTGGGAGAATCCGGGCAAAATTCCTTCGCACCCCCAAAATTTACCTGCCCCTACACCTATGCCCGTTTCAGCAGAAATCTACAAAGGAGTATAAAAGGTCATCAACGCACTTCTCTATGTTTTCGCAAGTTTAGTCAAAATTTCGATTCGTTTTGACTTATGCACAGCATTCTTTTAACTGATTCAAGCTTTCCTTTTTACTTTAGTTAGCAAGTAGGCTAGATTTTGTTTGCTTCGAAAACAAACCACCATTGCTCTATCTGATTTTGTTATCTTCACACTGTTGGAAGAAGGCTGCTCCATACATCCCGTCTCGCACGCCTGGATGGATGCAGTTGCAATCTACTGCTGTTGATCATTTCAGTGCGGACACACATTCATGCTCATAGCCAGAAATGAGCAACAAATCTGGCCGTCAAAATGCGTTCATATTGGAAGAGCCGCTCTTAACGTTGTTAGAGAGACTACGTTACCTTGGTGATATTTAGTCGCTACTGTGCATGCTGATTTTCAAAAAAAACAAAAAGCAACCAATATTAGAATAAAAGTAAAACTCTTAACATCACTGATGAAGGCCATAGTTATTACCAAAGCGATTGAATCAAGCCAGCAATCAGGCGGGAAACCGGATAACTGACACCCTCCAAAATTTTTAACACAAGTTAAGTTGTTAGTTACAATCACTTTGCGCCCCACAAAAATAGTACAACAAGTTACAATCATTTTTCTCACCCCGAAATATCAGCTGGTTGCGGACCTGGACTGAATTATGCCTTTAACATCTATGGCGTTGGTCGTTATTATTGCTACAAGGCTCTGTAGCTTTTCGTTCACCCAAAGCAACTACATTAGACAAAAAATAAAACGTTTTTCGATCTCACGAAGTGAAACTTGAGTGCTGCAAACATTGGCACTGCTTGCTTTCGCAGTATCATAGAAGAGGTGAAGTGTAATTTTTGTTTAACTAGGTACAGCGGAGCTTAGTTTTGTATAATTTTTCACAACGAATGCGTCTTTCTCGCCTGTAGTTCAACATCATGTACTATCAGGGATGCCGGAGAGCGGGAAATAGCTGGGGCATTGCCCCCACTGCCCTTTCAAAAGGGGGCAACGGGGACAGAAGCGACTTTTCATAACAAGATCGTAGGTATAATTTCATGGTTTATCAATACCGAATAGAAACAAGTTTATTGCAGCTATTTCCTCACCGAGAAAATTCGGAAGAGTTTTCTATAATTTCTGATATTATTTTTGAGGTCAACATTGTTTCTAAACAGAAACAAGCATAAGTGGCAACGATTTTTTTTTAATGTTTCCATTGCCCTTAACTCTATTGCTGCCCCCCCTTCCCTACCGCTGCTCCGGCGTCCCTGTATACTATAGACTGTCTTTCTTGCCCAACCTAGAACTCGCTTCATTATCTTTAGCGAGCAACAAAGTACTCACTGCTCAACGTTATTGAAGGAAGAGCTTTTACCTTGGCCCTGGAGAGCAGACGCGACACCGAATCAGATAAAGGCAAGTTAACCTTTCCAAGTAGTCAGGGTCATGCGATTAAAGTAGAGTAATGCGTTGATCGATTCACTTTGCACAGAATGTTAAGGACCCATTGTAAAACATAATATAAGAGACAGTGATGTACAGTGGCGCGTTCTTACCCATGTTCCGAGGTTTGGGTCAAGTGAGCCGCTTGGATTGAGGCAACGAATCATTGGCAAACGACTACTTTTAGACAAAGGTAACGCTGAGTTCGAAAATTGTGCAGGTGTACTAATACTGAAACCTTGTTTTTGTAATCATACAAGTGCGACTAAAGCTAAACGTTTACAGAAAAGCACAAACACCATTTTTATCAGGGGCGGGTCCAGCCAAGTTCAGGAGGGGGGACGATTTCAGTAATATTTGGTAGGCAAGTCTCGTTACGGGTTCACTACTGTGAGAAAGACGAAATATACTTCACAACACTGCAGTGAAAAAACAGTGGACGGCAAAATGGCCTTATATCGCGAATGCTGTTTTCCGAATTGTACAAAATCATAGTGAATAAAGTTACTTTCGTAGGTTTTAGGGGGGTCGATCGCCCCAATTGCCCCCTTGATTCGCCCCTGATTTTTATTTTCATTGTATTTGATGATCTCACTTCTGCTTTTTGTTGCCTTCCCTGACTGCTGGTGTGCGGTGAACTTTAAATTTCTGAACACAATGTATTTCATGCCATTCAACCTGACTCAAGACTCTGCCATGTCGCGAATGGAAGTATTGAAGACCGTTTGCTTTGGCTTGCACTCAAACTTATATAGGGTAACTGCTGACATCCGAGCATACAAAAAGATGCCTAGGTGTGAACCTAATTAACATTAGCCTATGTACCTGTTTGTAAATTGTTAGTGGGTGGAGCTTAACATCACGGGTTATCCGTCCCGCATCGTCAAATCTCCTGTGGGAAGTAATCAGTTCACTGAAATGCCGTTGAAGTCTGTGACTAAACGTTGCATAGGGCAGGGGTCGGCAACCTTTTTCGCACTGCGGACCGGCTTCAGTCGTGCATTATTTTGCCGTCTGGCCCTCAATAAAATAATGAATAATTGGCACATGCAAATTTATTACAACTCGTAAGTCATCATGGCACTGATTCAGTGAGAGATCTGAGCTTGCTTTGCCGCAATAAGATGCTCCGACCTGTAGGGATTATGGCAGTCAATGGCACCCGCAGGGTGTTCCTTATGTCAGTCGTTTTAGTCACTTTTGGACCAACTGGTCTTGCTTCAGCACGGACCAGCAACAATTTTTTCACGGACCGGCACCGGGCCGCGTTTGCCGACCCTGGCATAAGGGACCAATGTTTCGCAAAGGGACCTCACCTCAAAGACGCTTGTCTACGGAATTGTACACATTAACGTTTCTTTTCAGAATCCATGACGCATTTCTCCTTGTTCGCTTTAAGTTGAGATTTTTCAACTTTTTCTAACATTGGGAAATGTTGCCTTCGATGCATCGCAGACACATTTATAAACGAAGTCGAGTGTAATCTTTTTTCACACAAATATTACTACTGTTAGCTTTGCAGCAAGCACCATTGTTTTGTATGCCGTTGGTCGTCAAAGATTTTGTATTGGACGCCAAAAATTGTTTCTCAGGTTTCCATGCGTCCCCAGGCTCGTCGTTGAGAATCGCTGTTTCCAGCATTGGAAAAAGAACGAAATGCCAGACTTGCTAGCTTTCGACTTGAGCGTGATTGTCCGGAGTTTTGACATGCAAAGGAAAGGTTTCATGGTAAAGTGGAAAGTTTCTGGTGACGTGAAAGCAGAACTTCTCGAATTCTTTTCACAGTTTGCGAAACGCTAAACACGACGTTAGAAGAAAAGCATTGATTGGCAAGTGATTTTGTTTCATTGAAACTGGATCCTTTTTTGAAAGCATTCGTGCTTCAATTTTCGTCAGTCAATTAAGGAAATTGATATCCAGTGTTGAGATACTGTTGTGCTTTCATTTTGAATTGCTCATTACAGCTTGGCTGTCGCTTACACAAAATTTCTGATTGATTTTGAAAACTTTGGACGTTTTGTGATTGCGTTTCGAGTCGAACGGTTTCCTTTGAAAATCATCGCATTTCCTTCCACACTATACCGGGTTTCAAAATACACACAATCTGTTTTATTACTCTCGTTCGCATTCTCTGTATCTTGTAGGATATTGTGCTTTATCTCTGTGAAATGCATGTTTCATTGTCCGAAATCCATCTTTTGTGGCATGTTAGTGTGTTGCTTTAGTCGTGATCATCAGAGTTTTTCTTAAAAAACTTCTTGCGTGGCCAATAAAAAAAATTCTAAAGACTGGCAAATCACACGCGGATGTTATGTTTGTGACAAGTGTGTTAGTCTGATTGTGCACACTGCTGTTCGCTCGAAGTGAGACTTTCAAATTATTTGCATGCCTAATGATCAGGTTAGTGAACTTGACTGTGGTTGCTTTTATTGCACTGCAGGTCGTGCCAGTCTTCTTGTTTCTGACAGGTTTCCGACTTCAAATCACTAATAGCTATTGCAATATGCGATGCTGCAAAATTCATCAATAGTATTGAAAGTGCGCCTTGTCTATACTCACCTTCGAAGCTAAGCAAGGAAGACCGAAAATATTTGTGGTATTAGTATTTCTCGGTCAATTAGGTGTTGACACTGAAGAACGGACGCGACCCCGAACGACTGTTCCGCAAGGTAGACATTTAAGTGGCATTTCGCGAGATTTAGCTAATACGAATGTTGCACGTCGAGAATTATGCTTTTTCACAATGCTCTTTAGTCAGCTTTGGGCGAGCTAAAAACAAATGACTCACCGAAATATTTGTGAGATAAATAAGTAGACACTGCCAGTGAAGCATATATGCCCGCAGAGCGCTGAGTAGACGCAAAGTTACATGAACACGCGTACAGAAAGCAAAGTAAGGGGCACAGTCTATGACGCTATGGGGCCGCCAGCGCATCACGGACCGTTTGATTTGCAGCCATGGGGAAAATCGCCAGGTCTTCGCTCAGAAACGATTGTTTAATTTCAAACATATTTGCAACCCACTCCCCGGTGGCATAAGCTGTGGGCGAATTACTGGTCAGTGTATACGTTATCAGCAAAAGCAGTGTAAGTCCATAAAACCGTTTGTTTACTTTACAGATGTCAGTGTAAAAAATTGGCCGTCCTTTCAGAATGTTAAGATGTAGGATGCAATAACGTTCTGTCTACCTCAATTTTGGATACCTCTGATGCACTTTAATTGACAATGCCCCACTTGAAAAAATTAAAACTGGGAAAAGTTTTAAATGCAAATCACGAAGGCAAGGACTATTTTATTAAATATGTGAAAAAGTTAACCACTAAAGGGGATTAGGCTAAAATGATCTGCGAGTTTGTCAATGCTTATTTCATCATCTGAATGTACGACATCTCATGATGTTAATCACAACGTTCGCAAATCCTAAAAAAATCTTGGGCTGTTCCGAAGCGCCGTAAATCAACAGATGTAACAAAGGTGGATCACGTAAAACTTTCGACCTGGCATGAACTTTGACGGAATATTCTTGAGTCATCGCTGGCCTCTCGGTGTGCCCACCATGCGTTCCTTGTTGGTAGCGCGTGGATCCACGGTTTTCTCACAGAAGCGATATCAAACAAAGGTTTATCTTTGTTTCAGTGCACACATTTCTTTCATTTTTTAATTATGTAGTGCCATTAATCAAACCGTAGACGAAAAAAGGAAAAGTTTTCAAGTGTTAGTAACAATGCTGCAAAATTTAAAACCTTGTTATATTTAGAAACTTCACAACCACCAGCAATTTCTGTTTAATATTTTTCAATTAAGTAAATTATCCAATCACATCGTAAAAAGCGTGTTTTCTCTTTGGTTGTAATGACGTTGGTGTTACTTTGCTTCTTTTTGTAAGAATGAGAATAGTTCACTTGAAAAGAAAACTTGGTCAAAACAGTGTTTCTATAGCCACAACTGAATGAAGAACCGCTATTCAGAATTTTACCTACAATTCGCTGGTAGGAATTTTTTAAGAACTATCGAAGCATGCGAAGATGATTTTGATTTGTGAACAATCGCGTTTTTCCTTTCGCGTTGAGCTAACGATAGAGAACATACGCATCCACCAAAAACTCACATTGTGTGCCACGCCGTTTTTCTCTGCGCTAGGTCCGTGCGAAAGCTTCTTCTGTCAAATTGTTTTTCCCTACACACGCGCTGCCCCCGTTCTTTGGTGACAGCCCCACGATCGTTATCTCTTCAGGTAGCGCTAGCGCGATCTTTCAAAGCTGTTTATTATCAAAACTCGCAACGAAACCGCCTCGAAGTGCGGGACTGGCGACGCGTGAAGTGTCGCCATATAGCATTCCTGCACAGTGTTATTGAGCTTTGCTGCAAGGCGTAAAAGAAGGCGAACCATAGCTTTTGCCGAAAGCATGCAGTGCAGCAGGGAAGGCGACGAAGAAATGCAGGGCAGCCCGACTGAGGAAATGATGTCCCGCCGGAAACAGCTAAATCCTCAGCAACTGGCAAGCGACAATGTTAGGAGCTCTACTGAGTTCGAAGATGTGAGTGTCAATCCCACTTCAGACAAAATGCACATCGATATACCCAGGAAATTTAACGATATTGTAACTAGCAAGCTACCGACGCCAGAGATCGTGGCTCAATCATTCGATGCTATTGGCAGAGTGATCCACCCCATAGAACAGTCATCCTCACCTTCGGCAGAAGTTAACGGCACCATCACTCTGAGAGTGGATGAAAACTCACGTAATTCTCCATCGCCTGTGGCAGATGAAGATGCTCAGGCTACAAGCGGTATGTACTGCGAAATGCGTTTTATTAGTGAAACTGACCGAGCTGTTACTAACCTATGTTTGTTGAACGTTTTATAGCAATTTGTGATGGTTAAAACAGAAGCGATTAAAGTAACTTCTGGAGATTTCTACTAATTTCAAGGCTTTAGACTACAAAACGTTTTGTGACAATGAGTTCTGCAACCCACGTATTAGTGTCTCTTTATGAGTTTAATCATATCCACTGTGGATTTTGCCAAGAGATAGATGTTATATCAGAAAAAATAATTCTACAACATACAGTAAGTTGCTTCCCTTGAAACAGCAACTTGACGAACCTATGTGTTACCAGTGTATTCGGCACACGAGGAAATCTGTAAGTGCCCTTATTGTCTTTCGCTAAAGCACCAGTTATTGCTCGGGATTGTACGATTTGGCTTAAATGTCGCTTGTTATGCCTTCGGAATGAGAAGTGAGCATTGGATCGAAACGTGTGGCACAAGCATGTGCTAAGTCACATGAAAGTTTCTTTTCACCATCTGTATTTTCACAACCGCCAACAGAATTGCGTCGTTACGATCACCGGACAAAAGCATTTGACAAATGCATCGCTGCTGTTTTCGTTTAGGAACTGACTGCATATCCAAGTAGTCAGATAAGGTGTGCTTCAATAACATTTACACACCAGAACGCACGATGTTGTCCACATTAGGCACTACAAGTATTTTCGGATTTGAGGGTTCATGCACTTCAGAAAGCATCGCATCGCTACCCATTAGTAAGCCTAAAGCTGCTTTCTCAAAACTTTCCTTTGCCATTCCCGGCAATGAAATGGAAACTAACTTTATTTGGCGATAAGATTGCGAATAGAGATCTTGAAAGTAATTGACAACCGGGGTCCCATGTTTCAGGACGGTGACCATGAACTTAAACCTAAAATAAAAGTCAATCCGAACCTTCTGTGTTCAATTTGACTACTTCTGCAAGTAAGGATTTTTTTTCTATTATTATTATTTACTTATTTCGCAGCCCGTTTTACTGGAATTTTGCAGCTTATTTGATAAATTCCAGGACATTGCATGACATGTCGGGCTATTTCATAGCGGTTGTGTAATCGCTGTGTTTAATGTATTGCTGTGAAGAGTATTGCGATTGCTGTGAGTAACAGAGTCAAGGTCAGTACACTGACAACAAGGAAAATTCAAAACACTTTTTAGGAACATTTGATCTATTCCAGAGTAAGGCAGTAGGTATTTTAGAGCTCCTGAAGCTTGATATACGAGACAGCCGCCAACAATTTTATCTTAAAAGTTCAAGGCTGACATTCGTAAGATTGAGGTTAAGCCCCTTTCAAAATTGGGGAGTAAAAATGTTCTGTTTGCAGCAGAACGCAAGCAGGCATGGTTGCAATGCGTACAGGACGCAAGTGGAATCTGAAAAGACAAAATCAGATAAATGTATGCTCCTGCATAAGGACTATTCATAAAATTTATGGAAGAATTTTGTATCAATTTTGTAACAAACGCACGTTTCATTGCCAACGTCATCTCTGAAGAAAACAGGCGGCGGATCATCTGTGGTTTATTCACCTTGTGTAAACAGGTCGAAAATGCAATGCCGTCATGAGACATTGTAGCATAGGCGTAGCCAGGGGGGGCCAAAGGGGCCATTCCCCCCAAAACTTTTAGAAAATATAGTCATTTTGTGCTTTGAGAGGCGTTTTTCTGAACAAAATAGTGCTATTCGCCTAAAATCAAGCACTTTGGAACCCCAAATTTTTTGGCCCCCACCAAATTTTTGGGCTGGTTACGCCACTGCATTGTAGCATAGTATTTCAGGGGTTAGTAATAATTTTAGTCTCATTTTTAGCCTTTCCCTTTTTCACGGTGTGGCTCTGTGAGTGAATAGGCAATTCTAGCTGTTTTTCTGCCAGGAATAGCGTGTGTGCAGTATATTTAGGTTATTTTTGACAGGCGACATAAGTTGTGTCTCTTTCAGCTAAACTGCTGGGGCTGTAAGTTGAAGCGCTAAGCTTTGTTGTACTGAGCACTCAGCATGCTTTGTTGGGGAATGTAAGTGGAAGCGCTAGGCACTTGTTCAACAGGCAGCATGTTGTTGCACTCAAAATAAACGTAAGGTTATTTCCGCATAATGCCGTAATCCTCACGGCGATTGTAAATGTCATACGCCGCCAAGACGAATCGGGCTCCAAATGGCGAGTTTCGGCGCATATGCAAGTAAGTTACAGGATAACGTCAGGTGTATTGATCTCTTAATAAAGAAGTAATCGACGGGGCACCGTACTTTTATAAAATATTCATAGCAGTTTCATAACAGATCCCATATGCCCATATCCATCGCAGACTTCCACATCTGTAACTTGAACGCAGTTTTCTTAAGACTGATTCTGCATATTTGCTTCTGTCGCAAGACAAGGCAACAGAGAACGGAAACTGCGTAAGCGGTATCCAAACTAGGATGACATGACTTCCTTTCGTAATTTTCTATCATCATTAACGGCACCTCGTAGCGAGATACTATATTCAAGTGTTTGTGACCTTCGAATTGAATGTGATTTTACAGAGTTTTGTGATGATGACTACCACTCACGTTTGGTTTTGCATATTTTTTCTTTAATTAACTTGAGCTCAGTTTTGCTTTGGTTCCGCCAGACGTAGTAACGTTGAAACATTTATCCGCATATTTTATCCTTCACTGGGAAAAATCACACGAAATTAACTTCACGAGTAAGATTCACAGGAGCAATAATTAGCTCTGAAAAATGTTCGCTTGAGTTGTGGAGTTCATTAAATTATGCGACTTACTTGGTGAGGCATTTTATTGAAACAGGTTAAGTTCAAAAAACAAAACAGCAATCCTGTCCAAAGGATTTATTTTTTAACTGATTAAAGTGACATTTTTACAGAGATTTCATTAAACTTCATTATTTTTCCCATCACAAGTGTATGCATTTAGGCCGAATCCAGATGGGCAATTTTGTAATTGCGAAGCACAGCCACGGGAAAGTTAAACCAGGAAAGTCGAATCAATTTTTCTGCATTTACTACCACCTCAGTCACACTTTTGTTGGACACGGTTTTATTGCACACATTATTAAGATGCATGTTCACGTTGGAGTGAAGCTTTTCCAAACTCTTGATGTGTAGCGTAGGCTTGGGTGCAGCTACAGTATGAAGTGATGACCTTATGATATTTGAAAAAGACTTGATAGGATCCCAGACAAAATTTTTCAGCCTTTTGTCAGAACAAATCTGGGAATTTGCTGGATATAATGTAGCTATGCAACTGCTGCTTCCTGACACAACTGCTGCTTCCTGCCACAATCATTTTAGGTTTATCGGTACTTTTTTGTAGAGAGCTCTATGAGGTGCACACTGTAAATCAAAAATTTTCGTTTTTCTTTTACAGAAGTTGATAACATCTATACTTTTTTGTTTTTCGGCGTTTATCCAAAAATTTACACAAAAAATTTAACTCATTTTGCATTATTTGATTGAAAATTCATGAAAACAAAGTTCGTCTATTAGATGTAAATGCAAGATAGCTGGAGTAAGAACTCCAAATCTGAAGCTTTGTCAGCCCTGACTGGTCTAAGACAGGATAAAGGAAAGATGCGACTTTAAGCAAGCTCGTAAGTCTCGTTTGGCGCGGAGAGTACTCCCTGTTGAAATGGAATAGTAGGTTAAACAATTTGTGGGTTCTGCGATATAATGTGGCGAAAGTATGACATTAAATGACCGTATGACAAAATATCAGCTGCCGAAAAAAAGGGGTTTTGCCCTCAAACGGAAACAACAAAAATAATCCCACACGAAAAATGAAATGATGTAATGTTTTGGGGATTGAAATTCGTTTGTGTGTGAAAATATATAACAATGAGTAAGACGATCCGTCCATTACTTCTATCATCACGTTTAGTCAAGTAAACGAACATATAATCTTGCTGTCATCTTGCTAAGTCTGTACACGTCACAACCACAATGTATCTTCGTGCACGTGCGCGGATTATTCGCGCCCAAAAGGCAAAGCAAATCAATTATCAAGCAGCAAATAAAAAGGAGACAGCCTACAGGTGAACAAAGTTACACGAAATGCATCACAGTTACGGGTTCTTTACCGCAGCGTCTGGCAAATCTGCAGTCGCAACGGCAATCCAGTATCATCGTTCGACAAAACTCTTAGGGGTTGGTATTTCCGCCGCGAACGCGGGCGGATACATTCATACACTGCTTGGTTTTTATATTTTTGAGTTTTACTTTTACAAAGGTAGGTCTTGCAAATGTTAGTTAACCGTTCGCACAAATGTGCTGAAAGAGTGTCAGGTGCTGGATTTCGTGTTAGCCAACTTTCACTTTGACTTTACCGTTCCTTGCACTCCCATTTCGTAAAGACAAAGTGAATGAAAAACTGCCGTACCTATCGTACTTTTTTGCCGCCTCGTAAAGATTTTCTCGGTAATGTTTTGAATATATAGCAACTTTTATAAATTTCCATTTAATATTTGGGGGACTTTGGAAATAACCATAATTCAAGAAACTTTACTTCGCAACTTTTTGCGTTCATTGAGATGTCCCGTGTCTTGACTGAATTTATTCAAGATTTGAATTAACCATGAATATGTTGATAACCTAAAGACTGGTTCATTCATTTTTATGAATTTCATCTAAGAAAATTCTTTTTAAACCTGACCGTGCTAATATTTTGCATGAAAACGATTCGTTCTTCATCAAGATCTCCTCACCCTGGCTCTATACCAGGCGTGTACAAAAGCAGGAACAGTGAATTCAATCATTCTGCAGTATAAGGGGTTGCAATGCTTGTATTTATGCACCCCAGTTTCAAAATGGTCATAGTACAACATGTGAAAGTTGCATCAAACTACATAGACTGCTTCAAATGCTAAGACGCAAATACCTTTGAACAACATTCTAAAATGTCTGCTACTTTGTGCTCGTACCTCCCAAACAAATACTTTCGAAAGATTTAGAGAAAACAGTAAACGTCTAACAATCTGCGAACTGGATGACGTTTTTATTATGTATTACGTCTTAGATTTAGGAAGGGAAGTGTATAAGAAAAAAATATTTACAGTGTTTGACTTTCAAATAGTTTTCTAAGAAAGAATTACAGTTTCATGGAGAATGTTGCAATTGCCACTGTCGCAGGGCTGGTTGATTTGCAGTGGAAAGGTAAAATATTTGTAGAAAAACGAAGCTGGACAAAAACATATTTTCAATATTGTTTGATACTTTTTGAGTGACAAGTCAACAATTCTTGTTGATTTGCGTGACTTCTTACATGGCGTAGTTTTGATCGTAGGTTACAAAACTTATACTAAAAACCATGACAAAAAGTAATGAAAAGTATTTCGATATTCAGGAGCAGAGTGCCGAAACCATTGTGTGTTAGTGCAGAAACAGGCCTAAACCTGTTACCAAACTTTGAAAGAATAAGGTATGAGATTAAGAATAATCCGTAGTGTGGCGAACAAACATTAATGAACTTTATGTCGCTGATTACTGCCTGAACACAATTTTGAGTTCAGAACGTATTAAAAAGTTAATCTTCCTCAGTGCCGCATCTCACGAACCCCATACCTTATAACAAAATAAACGTGTATATGCATATATACAAAACAACAGGTCATGTCATTTAGAGGCACGTAACTACACTTTCACCTTGAACAACGAATCCCTTCTCTCTTCGACTTGAACTTGTACAGCACGGCTTAGTGAAACGTGTAAGTCACGAACAACTGACTGGTGCAAGCGACGTGTTTGGTGACCAAAGCTGTGAAGATTGTCGCATAATTTTCATTAAACAATGACACTAAACTCTTCGAATTAAAAAAGTAAAGGAAAAATCGCCCCGTCAATTGCGCAAAATCCATAAACATTTTAACCAAGACCTGATTAAGCATCAACACGGGTTTGATGCAACTCCGTGCGCCACATAATTTTGGGCATCTGTCACACTGCACTCCGCCCACTGTCTTCATTGTTTCCAGAGAAGAATACAAATATGGCCAACTGAAAATCTAAGGTTAACGCACGCACTAGAGCACAATACAGTTGGCTTTGACGTGGTGCCAGGCAGGCCAGCAATACGTCGATATGTTATGTCTGACTGGGCACTAGCACACAAACAGTGACGTGGCTTGAAACGCGGAACAAATAATTCGCGCTGTAATTATGCCCACTTGGCCTGTTTGGTATCATCAGCATCAGCTCAGGACGCACATTGATTTTACACCACGTCATGTTTAATTCGTCAGATTAATGCGAATATTAATATCTATGACTTTGATTTCTCTCAAGCGAAATCCTTTGTTTTTCGGAAAGCGCAGTCCTGCCGCACGAAGGCGACAAGACGTGCGAATTCCTGCGAACTGCTGTTTCCAGTAAGACTGAAAAAAAACTGACACAATAACGTATAGGATGTTAGAATCATGGGCATTACGCAGTTGACTTCAGCTCATCATCGGATCATATTAAAACTCAGTAAACCCATAAAAATAATCGCAGGGAAGCCTAAACATTTGTCGTCTGGCTTATAACAACGCTTTAATCGCATTTTTTAAACCTTAAATTTTGCATGTTACTTTTAAGCAGATGCCAGCTTTTCACATGTGAATTCACCCCTAGGCATTTATAGAGCAATGGACCAACCCGTGGCCTGGTGGCAGGAGACCGAGTTCAAGGGGGGACATGTCCCCACAACTTTTGGACAGGGGGACACAATATATTTTGTCCCCCCAATATTTTGTGATAAAAATAATGTAGTTATACAAATTTCATGGCTACTTTACGGTTGGAAACCCCCAGCATAAAGCCAGGAAATAAATAAGAAAATGAACATTATCACTGGATTATCTGTAGACACAGTATGCAGATTTACTACGTAAATTGAATTATCATGATTGTTAATAGTTGTGTTGGTTAATTTGAATTAACCGAATCGGTGTGCACATAAACTACGCTCAATCGCAAATTCCTGCGCTGGTCTGTAGCCTGCAAAGAGAATACGGTTGCCACTGCTAGTATTAACCAAAAGATCTTGTAGTTTATTTTTGATTTGTATTTGATCTATGGTTTAGTGCAGGGGTCACCAACCTTTTTGAAACTGCGAGCTACGTCTTTTGTTCCGATTAATGCGAAGGGCTACTGGTTTGCTATACACTTCTGAACTAAAAGTTTTGCTCATTTTACTTTCAATTATTGTGGTATTGATATTCGTTAATGTGAAGACATTGATCATGCTATTATTTTTAGAACAGGCCCGCGGGCGACCTATATTGTCCTTGCGGGCGATCTGGTGCCCGCGGGCACCGCGTTGGTGACCCCTGGTTTAGTGCTTCTGGTGAGAATCTTGTGGTTATTAGCAGTACATTTTATTTCGGAACCGACCAAATTTGAATCGATTGTTATCACAACTTTTGAGCATAATTACGAGGTAGATCTAAGACCAACTCTCAGAATTAATGTTTTTTAAATGCAGTGCTAGATATGGCACCATTATGCAGTACCAGTTGCTATACCACTAACATGGGCGTAGCCAGGGGGCACATGGGCCATGTTCTCCAAAATATATAATTTCCATAATTTGACCTCCATTTTGCCAACTTTACAGAAAGGTCGTACTACGGTTGAGTGAACATGGTGACGTCATCGAAACGCAAATAATAAAGGTTTGCCCCTCCCAAAGTTTTTTGGCAAATTCGGTCCCTGCTTAGTGGTGAGTGCGTCCGCTTCGGTGCTGGTCTAGAGTTCGACGCTTTTCGGGTCGTACCAAGACCTTGTAAATTGGTACCCTAGCCTTTTTGCCAGGCGCATGGTGTGCGGAAGAGCTGTGGGGACTGTCCAGAACGCAAAAAACTAAGCCAAATGATACCAGTGCTTGTAAACATTCAGTTGTGGCGTTACAAGACCGCTGTAGTTATGACGCGCCTTTAACACCATATCAAAAATAAACTTAGTGAGCAGGGCCAACATGTCAGCATCTGTGCTCCTACGTCTGGAGTTCTACTCTGGGTGCTGTAACTTTGTCTGACGCACAGTATATAGAAGCGCTGAGAGTGCAATCTCTTACGTCTGATGTCCCGTTAACCATCCTACATGCTGCAGTAGCCTCTATGGTTTCTGCAGTTGCCCATCCATGTCAATCATGCAAATATGGTTTGGCGCTGCGAACCTCGCACAGCGCCAAAACCATGTTATAGTCTTTGAGATCTTGCAGCGATTAAACAAGTGACGATCGACTCTTTGTAATTTTTTGAGATGGAAAAAAGTCATCTCGCGTTTCACAAAAGGCTCAGATGAAAGCCTGCAGGACTCCGGACAGTGAAGATAAAACGACCACTGGACGGATAGGAAACCGCTTTTTGATCAGACTTTTCTGTTTATAATTTTTCAACTAAGCAACCCATGGGAGATTCCTACGCCAGGCCATATAATGCACAAACGGCATTGCGAATGCAGCACGACCTACAAGCGCGAACAACCAGCGCCGTGATTGTGACGTTTGTGGCGCCTAAATGTCTGAATTGCGTGAAAACTTAATTGGGAGTGATGCAAAAGTTCGGAGTATGGGAAGACCCTTGATTTCATTGTGGAGTTGCAAATTACAACAGCGTCCTTAGCTACGCAAATGTTTTCGTCTTGTTGTTTTCACGCTGTGAAATGAACGTTGCGAAATTTTTGCTGTGGATTGGAAGAGCGAACCTTGAAACACGCGGCCTTGACCGCTACATTACATCTTATTTGCAGTTCAGGTTCATGCTGCCTAGACGCATCGGAACAGCTAGGTCTTTTGCACATTTTACCTTTTACACTAATGGCTCGTGTTGTCAGAGTGGAAAAATTTCGGTCAAACTGTTTGGCTAGAAGGGATGGTAAGAACATGTTGTAGACGGGCATTGTATACGTGAGGTGTATGACTTACGAGTCAACTTTGTGCAGCAAGCGTTCTCGGATGTTTTCGTTCGTAATTGTTCGTGTGCGCGCATGCGCACAGTGGACTCTGACTGCTGCTTTGGTCCAGTCCTTGACCACAAAACTCATGTGGCATTCTGGCAGCAGTTGAACATATACGTTGCTTGAAAATAACGGTATGTTTTCTGGGCGATCACTTCTCGCTTGGCTGAGCTTTTTGCGCGGTTCATGCGCTCAAGTGGATCGTGATGCTTGAGGATGCAATGCTTGCATGTTTCACGGCATGATGTAGGTTTCCTTCAGATGGGTTTGGGTGGAAAGAAGCAGTGGAGCGGTCTAAGCTCGTCGTTTTGGCTGTAAATGGCATGTGAACCGGCTATCGTATGTCAGAAGTACGTGTTTAACGAATGTGCCTAAAAGCTATGCAGCATAATATGTTGCGGTGCTTAGCCTGTGGAACTGTTCATGCGTACCGGAGAAATTGTTGAAATAGCTGCCATGAAGCTCGCTAAATGTGGGCAAAAGTATGAGGCCCGATTAATTGTTTTTGCTGCTGTGTTTGGAAGTGGAGTACAGATAGTGGTTGCTACACTTTCGGTGATTGACAATAACCAGAGAGTTGGCGTTATTACAAAAGATTGCAACGTGTTGTAGGAAATTGTATTGTAGGAACTTGCGGTATGCGATTTTATTCAAAACAATTTTTTTAACTTGCCAAGTTTTCACGTTTTTCAAGCTTGGTTAAAATTGATAACGAATCACGCGAGAGAAATTCAAGAACTCAGGAAGAGTGCACCCGCGGATCAGTGCGGACGGCTGCATCCACGGATCAGCCTCGCACACATCATCGATGGATTGCCATTGCACTGTTTGGTTCCTTTTCATTTTTTGATTGGTTTGCAACGCCACTGCTTTAGTGTAAGCGAGCTAGCACAACTCTGCGTTTGCGATATTGTACTTTGCAGGTATCAAACAACAATTTAAAGTTCAAGATTTTAAGTAATCTTCTGTTTGCTGTTTTTTTTAAATAAAAAACAAAAGTTATTTTATATTTCATTTCAAAAACCGGTGTTGATGGTTCGAAGTGCCCGAAGCGGCTTAGTAAACAAAAAAATCTGTGTTACATCAAGATCTGGGAAATTTGAAATAAGCGCACCAATTTCCAAGTTTCTGTGCTTCTGCAAAGCAGTCACACTTCCCGATTAACAGATGGGGCTTGATGCTGTCGGCGAAGGATACGCCATTTCGTGAGGCATGGTACGATACAAGTCATTCCACTATCATGTAGCGTCACTCTGGTTAATTGGAGGCGGGCTCTACTTACATTTTTAATCACCAGCAAATGGTGCGCAATCTTTCGTGAAGTTGCGCCACTTGTTCTGCGCATGGATTCGTGAACTGGTAACAACGCTTTCTAGTTACTCACTGGATAATTGATGCTTTCGGCGACAGAAGCGACATGTCATGAGGTTAAACTGGCTCCTGAGCGTAACGGCGCATGCAGATGACTCCATGCTAAAATAAGACTAAGTGGATTGTGACTACATTGTAAATATCTGTGTGGTCTTAGAATTTTCAGGATGAAGTAATTTTTCATGGCGGAGCGATGTTGTTAATGCACTTACAGGTTTTAAGGAAATTTAGCGCTTGAGCTCAGCCTTCGATGTTGTAACAGTGCTACAGAGGCTAATTTGCACTCGGCGAAGTTGAATGTAATTTTTGGATGAGGAGTGTAAGGACATACCATGGTTTGCACCAGCCTCGTAAGAGTAAGTTTTCTCGTTATTCTTGGATTAGATGGTTAGAAAAAAATGGTTCACAGCTGACAAGCATCTCAAAAACTTTTGAGTTTTTATCGTTCCTAAAAAAGGATAGCGTGATGACTGTGTCGCCGAGTCACTGCATGGTAGTTTTCCTTGTCTTGCGCTGTCTCATTCACTAGAAACGACGTTGAAGCTCGGTATTGCCTAAACTAAGTTTTGTATCAAGACAAGACGAACGGTAGATTTCCATGAGAATGAGTTCTTGCTGCCATTGGACAGGTATAAGAAAAACGCAAGTACGAAACCTAGACCTCCGGCTATTTCCATTTGTGGAAACGAGAAGTGACAACAGTTCACCTACGAACTCCAATTCCAAGGCTCAATGGGATCCCCTTGAAGTAGGGCGGACGGAAGATTTCGTTACCTTACCCGAATGCAAAGTGGCCAAAGTTACAAAACGCAGAATATGATCAAGAGCCGAGTTTCCCAAAACTTTTGAAGGTCGATCCGCTGGAAACTTGCGCTTGACCAAGCGTGGATCCACGGCCTATTTTGCCATGGTGGATCCTTTCTGTATAAGCTTTGCACATGACATCGATCTTTCACTAAGATTAGTTTCTAAGCACATACTGTTTATAAACCTATTGCAAATGAACCTATACGTTGTTAGAGTGCTTAAATATAAGTAAAGTCATTTTTCTAAGAACTAAACTTTCTCAACAAAATTTCTCTAACAATTCGATTTTGAAATAGATTAACCTTTATGATTCCAGATGATTTGGTAAAAGCAAAGCTTTTTCAACTTTTTCAAAACGAATATTGAATTGTAAAAATTATCACAAACAGCCTAAGTCGTAAATTTATTTAGTTTGTTTAACATTTCAATAACTTCTAATGTTTTTGTTTTTATACTTGTGGTATATAAGAAGTACTTGAATTGCAATGTTCCACCACACAGCGATATTTATAGGATACTGGGGTTGTAAACTTTTTTCGTCTACGTCGAAGTGTCGTTTCCTTCCCAATGTAACAATCTTGCTTCCTGCAATTTCACAGCTGAGTTTTCGAAGAATATGGTTGATGTCAGTTAGTTCACACAAACTGCTCTTCACGCAGCAGAATGTTTGTAATCATTTAAACATATTTTACATTTGTCCGAACATGTTAAATAGTGTTACGAACCACTTTTCACGTTGTTTTTAACTTTTCTCTGGGTTGTATAACTACTACGCTACTACGAAAATTTTTTTGCATGACGCATTTCTCACGCGAAAAAAGTATGGAAATTCGCTCCGGTGAAAGTTAATCTTCACCTCCCAACAAAAATTTTCGCTTTGGAAATGCAGACGTGTGTGGCCAAACCTCAAATGACAAGGACAAGCCTTAAATTTTCAATAAAAGTTTTATTCTTTTCACATGCGTTTGTAAGTGTAGGACTGTTGATTCCAAATTTTTGGAAAAGCCTCAAAAATGATAATAAAAAGTTAGTGTGTTCAAACTTTCAACAAATCTAAAGGCGAGGACCCAAATCACAGTATATAAAATAAACACCATCCGCTAGAGGTCAGAGTTGACTGACTGCACATACACTATTTCGTGATTTTTATTTTTCTTTCAAACAACTGCGCCTGACAAAGCCTTGTTGAAGCCTTGCAGTTTTGTTGATCTTATGCAATATAATTTAGCTGATCGTTGCATCTTTACCGTTTGTGGCTATTTTCGGCGAAGGGATTGTTTTGAAACTTATCCTCTGCTTTGATCCTTGCGCGATTGGCCATTTTCAGCTAGAACAGCATTTGACAAATGTATCCTTTAAAGGAAAGCACTAGAGATAAATCTCACCAAACTTTCATTGCGGTCTTCGTGTTTTTCCCAAAAAACACAGTACCTTTCGTCCTCACTAACGCCTTTGCGTGGAGGTTTTCGCCATGGTTTTCCTCACATGGCATTTTTCGCGATTTTATGTACGTTTCCTGTTTAATTCATCTTTTTTTGATAAGCTGGAAGGCCATTATCACTGTCATTCCAGAATTCGACACATACAAATTTTCCTAATTTTTGGTGAAAATTAGCCACAGAGTTCCAAAAATGAAAGGGCTGTCAACAGAAACCACTCTGGATATCCGAAAAGAATGTGCAGTTTGCTGAAATGCTGAGGCATACCTTTCAGTATGCATACAGAGCGTCACAGGAATTCTGCTTGGTGAAATCATCGTTAGAATTGAAGTTACATGGAAGCATGCAAGCAAATGTATCGTTTTGGTTGACCAGCAAACTCTTCAACTTATAGACCACCACGGTTCACTACTGTTCGTAAACATGTATCTAGTTGCCCAGATTCGCCTCGACAGAGGTTTAGGCGATCTGTGAAAAATGCAACTATGATTAGTGCGTAGGTGCACGTGATCAAGTTTGTCCAACTTCCTGTTTGTTGTTATTTCGCTACGCAGCTTGATCATCGTGCCAATTGCCGCCCTAGTTCTTCTGACGGTGAATTTCTATAACAAAAGTCGAAACGGGTCGCTTGAGTGCTGGATCTTCGCAAACAATACACGTTGCAAGCAATGTATTATTCGAAATAGTGCAGAGCACGTGCTGCTTGCAACTGCAAGCGAGCCTCGGCCATTTATTCGCGGTGCTCGATATCGAAAACTGCTGTGTCGCGAATAATGCTGAGTACCAACCAAACAGCAATTCGACCCCGAGCATCTTTTTCACGCTGGTAAGACTATATCCCTGGGATTGAAAGAACATCACGATATTGCACCATAGACTATCTGTTCGTGCGTCGATATACTACCGGGCACAATTGGCGGTTAGCTAGGCGGGTTAATTGATCGCTAACTAGGACGAACGTGAAACGATCTCGGGCCTGGCGAAGATGCCCTGTCAAAAGAAGACATGTAACACGAGCTCAACGCCCACGAGCGACCGTTATTTCAAGCAATACCTCGTGTTATCGAAAGCCATTAGTGGTGATCGCTAACTTCGGGACGTTGTTATTGTCATTTCTTGGCCTTTTCAATGGTCAGCAGGTTTTCGTGTTTGTGCAACTCATGTTATATAGGTGTGACATAAAGAAGGCGATTCGTAGCTGGTATTGTGTATAGCAGAAAACGTAGATATGGATAATGACTAAGACCATTCTGCGGGATAAAGTTACAGATCTGACTGCTGATAATGTTATACCTGAAAGAACGGCTTGTAACCAATATTGTTCTCTTGGAACTTCACGAGGAAGAGATTGTGGAAAAAACTCGTTCAAGCGCTGATGATTATTATAGAAATGTGGCATATAGTTCTCCGTTTAATGTACTCTGGTTTTGTTGATTGTTTTATTTTGCACGGGAATTTAACAGTTAATCGTGCGTGCAGCTTTTACTAGACGTTCGCCTCTCCTCATTCGCTCCAAATCCTTTTTCTTATTTTGACAAGATTTAAAATATATGACAACAACCATGGGTGTCGGAAAGATTTTTTTCAGGGGTGTGGCAACAGCGGATTTTTCCAGGGGTTGGCCAAAAAGTTGTTTTCCAGGGAGTGCCAACAGTGGTGAAATTTTATTTTACCATCTCGAAACAATGAAAAAAACTATTTCACTAAAATGTTAATAGGAAAATATCAAATTTCAAAACCGGGGGGGTAAGGGCCTCTTGTCATCCCTTTCCAACGCCCATACGAACAACGTGAATCGAAAAAAATAACCGATTACCAATCAGCCAGCATATGCTTGGTCACACACAAGCACAAGAAAAAATGCTGGAATTTCTCTTTGGTACTCATAGCGGCTGTTATAATTTTCCAAAATGGTTTGAATTCTTTTGTATGTTAACGGATCTACCTTCGAGTTGAAGTGACACACAGGCGTGCCAGATACTTGAACCAAAAGTACGCAGCGTCGAAGTCGTTTCGCCGGAATGCTGGTCAATGGTCAGCCTGAGCAAGCAAATTCAGCGTTTGGTTATCAACGCATGGTGCTGGCTGGGTTTTGTTTTTTTTACGTTAAGCCACGAAATATTTTAGTTACGTTGTTCTTACTACAGTCACGTGACGCGCTGTTTGGCCCAGGCGTCACATCAAATCAATGTCAGGTGCGATTATAATCAATGTCAAGTGCGATATAATCAGAATAAATTAAAGTCAGAGCGTGTATCGCGACACTATATGTCAAGATGCCATTGCTCTCGATGTAACATTCCAGTGCGCTAACAACGAAGTGTGCGAAAATCTGCAACTTAATTAGTTACTTCGTAAGTTTTTTTATATCTCCAGTGTCTGGTATACTTACTACTTCTGCCGAACAGGACTTCTAAATTGCCTGCATGTAATCCGTATAACGTTTGAACAACGCGAGCTTTCATACTTATCACTTCCACTCAGACGTTCCTATTGATCTGTAAACGATACAAAATCGGTCACTTTCAATTCAGAAAGGCTGAATGATCAAGGACAACAACACATCCTGAGAAAAAATAGGGAACGCTGTGAAGCAAACCGACGTAATAAATTGAAACCTTTTATGTTTTTGAAGAGTTACCAAAAAAAAAGCATAAACATTCCATTTCTAAACGCTGCAACAAAAGCGACTCAATATGTTTGGTAGATGCACAACTTTAATATTTTCTGCTGCATATTTTGAAAACGCAATTTTTATATGACCACAGCGATGGAATAATCGTTTTCAACTTATGGTATTACTTTCTCCACACGAAGACGCAAGCGAGCGTTTTAACTTTCGAAGAAAGGCAGCGTGCCTGACAAGCCACGTGTCGTGTTTGTAAACCTGCTGGACAAGGTGTGCTACAATATTCCTTTAAGCTAAGAAATTTGAATAGCCTGCTTGACTGTCGTCATGTTGTCGATAACAGTGATGCCGCCTTGCATTCCTACTCTCTAAACCCGAATTGGGAATATGGTGCGTCGTATATATGACACTTAATCTCAGGTGGATTTATGTTTTGGCTAATTGCCTTGGGGCTTTGAGCCAGGCTACGTGGATGAAACTATTCGCTCCAAATGACTCAGCATCAACTAGGAGGTAACAGACTGTCTTGTTTATTAACTGCAAAGAGTTTTTTGAAATTATGTCAGTGTACACTTCCGTTGCAAATGGAAAATATTTTGTAGACCGCGAGTGTATTGCGATACTACTTACTTTTCTTTGGCTCTGTCCTCGAAAGCCATGTCAGAGGTACTTTGTGATCGATCTGTTTGATTTGACTATTCAAATTCGCGAACCTGTAGATGTTAATTGGGACTTCCTAGCAGCAGCAGTTAGCACTTTGCTATTTTGCACATTTTTTAACCGCATCGCTGCCAGTGAACAGGATATCGTCGCTGCAGGTAGATATTAAAACACTGTCGCTTTTCGCGATGGACCGTGAAAGCACGTGACCATCATCGTATGCACGTCACGTGGTGCAGGTGTTCTTTCTTGCAAATATGTTATTGGTTTAGTTTAGGGTTAGATTAGGTTGGGTTAGCTTAATTCTCATAAAGCAAAGGCAATAAGATATAGATGTCAAACTGCACGGAAGCGTTGAAGGCGCGTCGTGCTCGTGCACTCACGGTTGTCCACTCACGGTGAATCACGAAAACCGACAGTTTTTCAAATCTACCCTCTCTACACCACTAAAAGTTTTGTTGGGCGCTTTATTGTATGAAATTTTATTCTCACTAAAATTTACACCTGTGTTTGCGAGATTCTAAATGTTGGTATTTGGCTTTTGGTGCCTTTTGCGAATCAACCGTATAAGAGGTTTGAAACGTGCTGATATCTGGTGAAGACGCACCAAGGTTGACAGGCCATTGACAACTGTCAATGTTACCACAGTGCACAAGCCGCACGCTTTATTACAACCTCCCTTTTGAAGCGAACGTTCAACATGTCGATTTCGAATTGCAGGGCTGCGATTGCAATAAGTCATCCTTTCACTTTTTTGCGGACAAGCACATATAGGCAATAGCAGTATTGCAGAACCGTAGTTAGTCGTCATGTTTTGGATACTAAGTGGTTTTCCAGCGATGCTAACATTTCTTGATGTTCCGACATTACGCGCTTGAAAAAATCGAAATGCTTTACACTTCGAAAAAAACGTATACGCAAACGTTTATACCACTACTTCCCAGACTACGACTTGCACGCTCCTGAAAATATCGCTAATTGAAAACGAACCCCTACTACCTGCTGACTATTTAAAATCACTGATAGTTGCATTGATGTTTGGACTTTTGTCATAAAAATGAGCAACCTTGGGCGAAACAATCTAACTTGCTGTGCAAAGCTCGGTAACATTTTCTCGAGAGAGAAGTGCGGTCTGCGCCCTGCATGAGAAAAGTAGACTTCATCGCATATGCTGTCACCAACTGTTGCTCATGAACCAGCAGTGCCGCTGCAACGCATGACAGTCGTCAAACCTATAGATTTGCTTCGAGTTACTTTAAATCATGGTGGCCAATCCTACTTCACGTCGCAGCCGCAAACAGTGAAACTCAAATCAGGAGCTGCAACAAACAAAAAGAGTTTCGAACGTCAGTTTAAAAAACTCGGTGAAAATTACATGTAACAAATAATAATGCCACTTGAGGTTCTTGTGAGTCTCGATCTAAGCTGTAAGAGTAAGTTGTTTTAAAATTTGGCTTATAAGACGCCAAAGCTGTTCGAATTAGCTCCCTGACTCTTTCTAGGTTTGTCCACTCCGACTTAACCAAATGCCGATTGGTTTCTATGCTTGAAGCATTGGCACGAGTTGAAATTTAGGACTGTGAAGCATTGGACAACAGCAAAATGACTTTTATCCAAAAAGTGTTTAACAAAACTATGTCCGAATGATCAACCTGCTCAAGTTACGCCAGAATGAAGTTGTCTCACGTCTACAAGCCGTGTTATTGTTTCCAGATTGGTTTAGGTATTTCATTCTGTGGTGATAAATGTGGTATCTTCAATTTGAATGGACGGAACTGGAATGCATGGAACTAGTTTACATGCGCGCTGATGTTTCGCTGAATGCAGTTTTTTTATTCAATAAGTGTTTTTCAATTAACCACGTGTATCTGAAACACAATGCTTTCTTGTGTTTAGGAGCAGCTGCGCATGTCTTGATGGAACGGTTAAACACACAAACGAACATTTCTGATGTCCAGTTCTAAAAAGTGGTTGCTGTATTCCGCCACTCCATGTTCTTAGTCCCTGATCTTTTAAAGGGTCTGACAAAGAAGCAGTCAAAACTGTGTTTTCAAACCTGATTGCTGACGAGAAATGTATATCCCTTGTTTTGACGATTCAGAAACCGGCTACAAAAGTCGGTCTTGCGAAAATCGTTTTAAGTCTTGCTTCCGCTGCAGGCATCACGCCGTTTGCAATTTGAGAACTCAGCAACAACAACGCATGTCGTCGCGACAATGATACCATCTTCTGCTCTGCCGACCGATTTTTCCGCTCTATCGTCACCTCTTTCAAGAAACGACCCGTCTTTCGTCACTGTGTAACAGCTTCCTTCCACAACGCTATTTCTTTTCTAAACGTTCCCCGACGCGAAGCCCCACTTTCTGAGTATTGAATTTTGTCGATAAACTAATGAAATATTCTATTGTCTTTGCCGAGGTACTGGTGTCGGTGGCGCCAGCTAGGTTTGAGTTTGCGAAATACGCAAACGAGGCTTGGCAGGCTCACAAGTGACGCAATTTCTTTTTCCCTAGAAAAGCGACTAAGCGCTTACGGCTACTTAAACATGGTCGCTCATCTTGAGTACCCCCTGTGCAAAGGTCAAGATGCAGTTTATGTGAACGGTTGATTGAAAGTACCGCACATTTCATGAAAATCGTTAACTTGAGGCACCAGTACGGTGACGTCGTGGTATGTGGGAAAAATTTCGTGACGTTGTTATCGCAAGTTCAGACAAATTCTCGTTTCCAGGTTTTTCTTTTTGTTTCAGGATCTCAGGAAAAGTATTTGTTGTTTTTAAACGGCCAAAGCGCGCTTGAACTTGGTGGTGCCACTTACGAAATCGCTTTGCCTGAAACAAGACGGTTGCTTTCACCATGATGCAGCATCAACGCATGCGTTGATTTCAAACTATTCTCCTGTTGCAAACATGAAGCTCGTTAGAAAGGCACCTAAAGTTTGCATTGCTACATCGTCGCATGCGTGTTCGCTGCAAATGTTCACGTTCATCCACCGAAATCCAATTGTAGTTTCCAGACATCACGTTGTCGCTCAGGGATTAACCCGCGTTTGACTTGAGTGAATCGTGTATACCCGTGGACGGAAGGATTGCAGTTACTTCTTGCAGCAATGTGATTTAGTTTTTTTTTTTTTCAGTTAAAACTAGTTTTTCACTCGCATCGAAGCGCTTTTCAATGACGAGCGAAGACAAGCCGTTTTGCAGTTGTCCAGGTGTGATGTGTTGTGTGCGTCATCTGGTTCCTGGTCCATCAGCATTTCTGCGCACTGCTCAAACATTACCGCAGACGTGTTTTTGTTTGATTATACGACGTCGCCTGAGGCTTTGCGGTATTATCTGCATCAGCTCCATGTTAATTCTTTTTCCTGGAAAACGCAATTTTTTCATAAGACATTTGTTATTACACGAATCAAACCGAATTGGAATTTGTCAAATTCTGCTTCTGCTGTTTACCAGCTTGGCGCAACACCGCAGAATGACAATATCCGATTCATCCACAATCAATCTTTGACAACTTGCAGCAAAATCCATTTTGAGGTTGATAGTCTCATGCTTAATGCATTTCGTACGCAGCAAAGCATACAAGATGCTCACTTAGAGGTCTTCATCGCTCGAACCACGATTTGAAAATGACGAGAATACAGTTTTGTCGGAGCACATGCGATGTGAACACTGAAGCTAATTAGAAGATTCAGCGCACACAGGTTTTAAAACATCCTGTGCACTTCGGTAACTCTTCAACAGGTTTTTGTCTTTTAAGTATCTGTGAAAACCTGAATCTTCCAATATAATCAAGGTTCGCATCTTGTCATATAGGAGCAGACAAGTACATGCTTTCATGCGTTGGTATTTTGCGTGCTTAGAGACCCTTGACTCTCCAGTCGGAGCAGGAACTGATCGGGCCTAAATTATTTTTGCGCAACTGCTCTAACCGCAGAGTGGCATTTTGCGGAACGGGCAGGTGAAGCAGGATCTGTACATGCATACGATCTGTTCACGTATGTGCAGCAGTATATTCAAACTATTCGTTGCGGGAGACTTCTCCAACACCGGCGAAATTCTGAGACATTGTGTTCTGTTATTTCGAACATGCAGCCTATACCTCCTGCTGTTAAGCACTTTAACCTTGGAGTAAGTACTGCAATGTTTTAAGATGTAAAATTCGGTGAGTTTATTTTGGCGCAGCATGACCTTCTGAAGCGCAACTGAGCAACTGAAAACATTCTCACGCTGAGCTGCTTTAACATGTTACTTGCTTCTGCCACTTGGTGAAAGGTCCCTTTTTTGTTAGTTAGCTAAGCATGGCTAAAACGAACTTGCGTAACATCTTAAACTAACAAGTTTCCTGAAGCGACAAGGCACAAGTTGTTCATCAGAGTTGCAGAACAATTGGTTCAGTAGTCACTGAAAGCAATTTTTAGATAAACTTCTACAGCAGTTCAATGCTGAAAAGCTCAACATTTGCATCTTTTGTTGTCGACTCGTTCATGCACACTCTAAAATCAACGTACTTTTAATCGTGTTTTTTTCGTAATTTTTTAAAAACGTGCTTATTGTTTGACGTTTTCGGAAACAACTCACTTGTTAATCTGCTTAATTTATTCTGTTTGATGTCGGAGATACGTGTTCTCTTAAAATGAGCGCCTGGTGGAGCCTCAAAAACTGAAGAAATGAAATAACACCAACGCGGAGCAATTGAAACTTGTATAGTTTAAAGGGAATTGCAAGTAGTTGCAAAACCAGGGAGCGAAAGCTACTTTGCAATGAAACGAAGATATTTCGCGAACGCTGTCAGACCGAATAACAAATAAACTGGTTGTAGAGCCACGCCCAATCAAACAGCTTTTTAATTTTTTTCTATTACTGTATGTCTGAATCTCCAAAATGCAGCGAAAATCCAAAGTTTCCTTTCGTTCTTTTAAATTTAGCGAATCGTTTGAAGTTATCGTTGAGCTTGAAGTTTGCTTTGAACTTGTAAATTTTATTCGAGTGTGCCAAAAGTTTTGCGCTAAACGAAATTTCGCGCAATGCAAAAGTTAGCTGTAAAAACATTTTCTTGGGAAATCGTCTGAAGAATATCTTCCACGTGTATGAATTTAACTCGAATTGTGTTGGTAACTCATATCGGCCATAAATCGGAGACGTTAGTCCTTGAAACAATAATTCACGGATTTAATTGCAACCAGAATTTTACGTAAAGTGAAACATTGAAGGTTTGATCACCTTCTAGAAACTCCACTTCTGGCTTTTAGCAATTTGATCCTGGCCCTGATTTTGTTTGTGTTGGTTTTTGAACATTTCGGTCAGGTGAAAGGCAAACAGTAACGTTTTTGTTGCCTCAAATTGCTACGCAAATTCGAAGGTTCCAATTTAATTGTTTGATTTATATGTGCAAAGCAGCTTTTTCCAAACAAACTGTAGTTGGCAAGGTTGCTTTGGATTTCTGAGAACCTGTTCACGTGAACGTTTTAAGTGCTGGAGTTTGTGACGCCGATGCAACACCGCATGACGTATGGTACACTCATGGATGCCGTGTGGAAAAAATACTGCGATCGGCACGGTCGCATCGCAGTCGAAAATGTTCGAGGTTTGTCTGCAATTCTGGAAAAACCGCTGTGACTTGTAATATGTGCGCCAAAACATCGCATGGATTGCATTTACTGACCCAGCTTGTCACAATTTCTGGTTTTCCTGTAACGGACTTCTTGTAATAGTGACTGCACAAACGGTGTTTCTTTAAAAATTCCTGACAATTAGTATCGGTGCCGTCTTTAGTGCTCGCGAATGGTTATGCTCCATTAAGTTAATGCATGTTTCAGGTGGGTAGGGAGTTGACATGGCCAGACGTGGATGCGGTGCGGTTGCATGTGTGGCCGAACAATCAGGTCAAACCGTATTTCGGTGTTGTTATTGGAGCGGCACCGGCGTGCCAAGGCTCAATATCACGCAACAGCACTTTGCCACAATCAGCGCGCCCGTTCCACATGCCAATTGTCATGCAGATGGGAGAAAAAAGAATATCGCACGACGGGCAACTTTGTCAGGTAATAGGGGCGCAGTAGTTAACAGTTGCGACAGCGGTAAAATATAGGCCAATATTATTTGCTCGTGCCAGTTCTTCTGGCCATTCTCATCGCCGAGATTGTGGACTTATTCTCTTTGTTTCGAGGCAGGCGCTCCTCAGTCGAGATGTGAGAAACAGTTCTCGCTTGCGCATTGCAATCGGTCGCTAATTAATTAGAGCTATGGGCGGCGCGGCCTTTTGTTCAGACGCGAATCGGCGGCTAGGTGCGAACTCCAACGCCATGCCTCGGTTTCAAGGATGAAAGGACTCTTGACGACTGGGATTGCCTGGAGTGCAATAAAAAAGGCCGCCATATTTCTTCGATTTGCCGACGCGGCGCAACAGCCGGTGGCACGTTTGCACACATTTTTTTCCTATACCAGTGACGAAGTGCTTATCATAGTTAATTGCTAGATTGGTGGGCGTTGTGAGTCTGTTCGTACTTGGAAACGAAAGGGGACATTGCATTATACATGCAGCGGTACTCCGACTAGGTCATAGTTGTTTAGTCTTCAGTTGCGTGAAGAGGTGAACATTATGAGATGAAACTTTGTTGCTCGAATGAAAAACAAACTTCACCGTAGCACACAGGTAAAGGCTTATGCATTACAGGTTTCGAGTGAGTTGTTGTTTTAACTAATAACAGGACTGTAAGAAAGATAAAGGATTAAACAAGCTGAAGCTTATTCAACAAATGGGAGTGTGTGCTGATTTGGCTTCCACAAATTTTTATCAAAAAGAAAGGATATATTCTAGATGTTCCAGTTTGTGTAGATCGTAAAATCTTTCCAATTAAAACGGTAGTTTAAATAATAGACGCCTGCAAGCGACTTCAAACTTACGGAATAGACTTTGCGGAAGACAATTGCGTACGATCTTAAAAATGAATTTAAATGTTTAGAAGTGTGTATTTTCCAAGAAAAATCGACCATTGGGTAATTTTGAAGCTTTGAGCCAGTTTAACAGAACAAAACTGTTTTCGAGTTGAATTTTTTTAAAAGCCCTAGTGTTTTCAATCAATAGTACTTAACAGTGTTTAGCTTCTTGGTACATGGGCCATACTTGTGGCAACGATAGCAGCAAAAATTATGTTAAGGGTTTCGAACAGCACAGATATTAAATTAGTTTTTGCATTTACGTGGTGAGTCACTCTGTGTGATCACCTAACACATCCGTGAATGCTCAGTACTTTTGCGTTAAGTGTTTATTTGCTGGAGTTAAGATGTTATGTGCTTGTCGACTAAAAAGAGAATAATTGTTTGAATTTATGTTTTAAAGCCTTGAAATACGTTGTGAAACATGCAAATGGCAAATATACGAAATGCAGCACTTTTTTCAAACGATGGTGAGCACACCTCAGTTTTAAAACTATCACGTAAGGCCGGCGCTTTAATTTGCCAGTTAAGTCACAGCAACTCTGGTCGCGCGCTTCACATTTATTGGGACAGTGCTTCCCAACCGGTTTCGAGTGGTTTACCTCGACAGTCCCAGGTAGGCCGCGAAATTTTCACAATTGAGAGACTTTGAACCTAAACAACGAAGACGTTTACAATATATTAGTTACGCTTCAGTCATTAGATTTGGGGTGTATCGCGCGCAGAACAGTGAGTTGCAAGCTGTGCCGCGGCCCAAAAAAGTTGTCAACAACTAACATAGGGTATATTTCCTACGATTTACATGCGCGTTTCTGCAAAATTCTGCTTTGTTTTTACCGGGAACAACCCTGTCTAAAAACAGACTGCTTGTAATTTGATGCTACACTGCACTTCTATATGTTTCTTCGCTATCCCGTGCATACCAGGACCATCTATTCGTCAGGTGCAATTTAATGCCCCCTCAACCGTTCTTATTGTCAAGAGAAGAATCGTGGCGCAACATGATAACCCAAGGTGTTTAAGTCAAGTCGCGACAAAGGAGGCTCTTCGCTCCGCTTGCTGAAAATGAACTTTGTAATATTCTAACCCAGGGAAACTACATGCTGGTCCTTTAAAACGCATCTTCACGCGGGTCACGCAGGCAGCAAGCATGCCTGATCCGATTTCCCTCAGCCACTCGCTATCACACAATTCAACACGGATTTACTTGCTTGCATAAACCATTACACAGGAATTGCAATCTTCAACGTTCATGTTTTGTGCCATAGCAAAGAGTGGTATTAAGTGTGTTTGTTTGCTTTCGAATGCATTTCCGTTGGTGTGGTGCAGGCGACAACAAAATTTGGTTGTTACTAAGTGGGGAAAGGTTAAGCTCGTTGAAAGCTATTTTTCAAAATATCAAGTCTTATCACACATTGCCCCAAGAAATGCTATGCTTTACTCCTGGGTGCTTATTTCATGGTGCTTTCGTGCACGACTTTTGGCTTTCCAAAGGCCTTTTTCTCGCCAAGCATCTTGTGCTATTAAACATCAACGGAAACGCCGCGGCTGCATGAACTAATACATGCTTTCATTTCAGGTGTTTCACCATCCTTGAACCGCTGCAACGAGATGGATAAAGAAGTGAGTAAAGCTAGGATGATGCTTTTGTGTTGTGATCGAGGTTTTACTTTTCAGCTCGAATATGGAGTTTAAAAGCTTGAATCCTAACTGATATTCAAATGAAACGTTTTCGTTGCTTGCTTAGCGCTAAATCATGGTTTCGATATATTAAGCCAGTGTTTTTCAACCTTTTTGCTGCAGTGGAATCTTCCGCAAATGTTTGCGTTACTCAAGGAACCTTACGCAATGATCTAAGTGTCTGTCCAACATTCTGTAACAAACCTGTGAAGCAATGGTATTGCTACAACCGCATAGAACTGTGATTGCGAAATTCGTCCCAGGCAATTTCGGTCTGTTTCGGCGGAATCCCTGGCAGCCACTCGCGGAACCCCGGTTGAAAAACACTATTAAACTGAAATTTGTGTTAGAGCTGACTGTCATGAAATCACCGTGGATTCGCCAGAAACGTTTCGAAGCAATACCTGTGCGCTTGAGTTAGGTTGTGCTGGAGGTGACTTGATACACATTCACGATTAAATTGCCGGACAGAAACCTCTAAAAAGTCACGTAATAGTCTTAACCGTCCGTTCACTTTGCTTTGCATCAAAGAAGAAACTTGCATGTACAAGTAGCACTTGCGAAAACCAAGAATTGTAAAATTTGCCTGTTCTTCATATTGCGTTCAGATTATCGAAAGATAACGCGGCTGGTTGGTTGACTGGAAGTGTTATGATAATGTGCGGATTTTGTTTAATATATTAGTTGTTGGTTTGCAAAGCAAAGTTTAACCAGAAGTGTCTACCGAAGCTGCAAGGTTTTGCTGAAATTTTTGCATGAGTAAAGTTGACGTTTGTGTGAAAATTATCCAATAAATCCATCAAGGTCCTGGTGTGAACTTCTGCATAAACGTTTGAAATTAAATTCACTGTTCAGAATTAAAGTAGCCTTGTTTTACTTCCCACAGGTCACAAATTTGACCGCAAAACCTGAACATTCGGCCAGCGAAACGGCTGATGAGACACTGAACCGAGGTGAGTTCGGATCCTGGATCCTGTGTACGTTTATCATGTAAACTTCAAAACCGTAGTATTTGGAAAAAATTACAGGCTTCAAAGGAAAACTCGACCTAAAAGCTCAATTTTCCTGAAGTAGAGACCGGACTTCCTCCAGCCCGATAGCCGATCGGGTTCGGTCTGTTGCTATTAAGCTAGCCTTGACCCAGTGCCTGCTCCATTCCAAACTTTTGACTGCTGAGCGTGCAACATTTCCTTAAATGTCGATAAGTTAGTTGTTGCACTCGCGATTACGTTTATAACATCCCGACCTCATCGGCGAATCACATGGTAGCAGATGTCAATGTTTTCATGATTAACTGTGTTCAGTTAATTGCTTACACATATGCATTTTTCCAGACGTTTCCAGTACTGATCAAGACCAGTCCAGTTTTGTCGCTTCTCCACATGGACAATGTGGCATGACGTCGACAGAATTATTGGCAATGGATCAAGTTGGGGAACCAACGAGGCGTAACAAAACTGCCAGCAGCGACGAAATGGAACTTGATAATGAGTACGGTGCTTCGTCCGAAGATAGCCAACTAAAAAATGATTCGTCTGTGATTAAAAGCCATAAGTCATCCGAGGCTTTTGTTGAAGATGCGAGTTACCAGCCTGTCGCAGAGAAGGCACCACTTGAGAAGAACAACAATGAGCAAATAGAACAGAGCAAGGGGAATGACTGCTTGCTTCAATTAAAAAATCAAGTTGATATGTTGAAACGACAAAACGTTTATCAAATGCAGATGATTCAGTACCTTCACCTGCAGTTCAATTACCTTGCGGCGTCTCAGCATCGCCAGCAGAGCTCAATGTTCGGGCCTGACACAATGCAGCCTCAGCAGACAATGAACGGCTTCAACCAGATGGCATATCAGCAACTTCTCAATAACGGCACACTGCCAACGGATGCAGCACAAAACGTGCCTGTGCCAGCGAGCGCTTTTAACAGCACTGGTAGAAGTGGCAACGTGAGATTCAGTCACCAGTCTGTGCCATTCGGAGAACAGAGCAACGAATCGGGGATGTCAAGTACTGTTGCTGGAAACGAAAGATTTCAGGGCAACCTTCCAATTTTCAGCGGTGGTTCTCCTCAGATACGAGAGCATCGTAGCGAAGAAAAGGCTAAGGAAGCATTTGCCTCAGCTTCTCTGCTCAATCCATTTACGAGGGCTCTTCAACAACAACAGTTGCAGCAGCACAAGGCACAGCAACAAGCTCAGTTTGGATTTGAATCATCGGTATTAGGAAGTAACTGCAGCATACCAGAGCGAGTCTCTGCGTTGCTGGCACAGAGTTTAACGAAGGACGGGTTGGGACATCATCCTGATATGATGAACCATGCTGCAAGCCGATCTCCGGTCACAAGCATTCATCGAACTAATTCTTCGTCCCATGTTGACATACGACAGCCACCGAGTATGTTAGCTACCACCGCCACCAGCAACAAGCTCAAAAGCCAACCGATCGCTTCCAACGTTGCAGAGGAAAAGCCACTAAAAAAGAATCAATGCAAGATTTGTGATAGAGTTTTAAGTTGCCCAAGTGCGCTTAAACTTCACTACAGAACTCACACAGGTACAAGAATATGTCCTTGATCATTTTCTGTGCTTTTCTAAAATTAGGTGTTTTCGTATTTGAGGTTAAAAAAGTTGTTTCTTGTCAGGTGAACGACCATACCAGTGCGATCTTTGCTCTCGTGCCTTCACTACGCGAGGCAATCTGCGCACGCACTACAACAGCGTACATCACAAGGAGTTGCCGCCTGCCCCCACGTCCCATGCGGCAAAACGCGCAGCAGCGGCCGCTCGTAACAACTCGAAGGTTTGTCCTATCTGCAGCAGCGTCTTTTCAGACAACGATGCGTTTGTTGAGCACATGGGAAAACATTCGTTTGCTAGTGAAACACAGCGGCATTACTACGCTTTGCAACAACAATATTTGCGACAAGGTGAGTTCCCTAAAATATTTTTGAAGTCATGTTACATTCAAATAGACATAAGTTTTAGTTGGCAGCTTTGGTTCATGGTGCATAAAGGTTACTGCATGCTTGCTATTTATCGTTGTTAGGTGAGCAAAAGGCTTCTGAACCAACTCTAGCAGGCCTGGAGCGCCCATCAGAAGCCCGCTCTTGCAGTGGTTTGGCGTTGCCCAATGTCAAGCGTGTGGAAATGTCTCCAGCAAAGTCGGAAGCCTCCTTAATCTTTGAAAAAGATCGCAGGCAGGGGAGCTTCGACCGTTTTGACGCCAGTGTAGTGAAAAACGACAACAGCATGTCTGAACCGGGAGTTGCTCTTGATCTGTCCAACGCTCACGCTGATGTGAATCTTTTAGATCGCCGGGCCTCACCTGCAAACCTTCCGGCAATGGATAAGTCTCAGGACACTGGCATCCATGAACGGTAGGCCTCAGTAACGTATTGTGGCTGGTTTAGAATAAATGCCATATTTTAGACCTGTAGATGTTTTCGACACAAACCTCCGCTTTTTTAGTGTTTCAATGTGCTTGACTGTTTGCAACAATTCATGATACTAGTATAAGTTGTTGTAGTTGTTCGTCAGTCGAACAATGTCAGTTGTTTTGTCTTACGTAAACGCAATCGAGTTCCTATCAGTAAAGCATTTGCTCAATTCAATGAGATATTAAAAGAGCTTTGCCTGCCTAACAAAGCTTTCAATTTGTATGGCAGGTCTGACGGGCAAATACTGCCAATCCAACGCACCGAAGACTTTCCAGAAACACCAACCGATTTAAGCGCTGTAAGTGTTGCGTGTAGAGTAGAATTGCTTTATGTTAGGAATGTGACCTGGGGTTGAAATTCATTGAAAACTGACGCCAACGGTGAATTTTGACAGAACGACGCAAACCTACCAACAGATGAAGACGAGCTGCGCAAGGGTTCGAGGTCGTCATCGCCAAGCAACTCTCCAGGAAGTGGACCAGACCTCGACCAACAAATGCTCGAGGAATCGCACAAGTCGCGCAAAGTATGCAGCAGCACCTGTGGTGTGGCAGTCTGTGATTTTTAAGCATGAATGCGCGTTGTCAACTGGTAGCAGCGTTATGTATGGGCAGTGTTGCTCAGATTGGCACTTTAATTCGTCAGTGTTTCTCACAAATATAGCTGATTTTAATGATTTTCGGTTATTTTCAGATTTTTTGTAATGCTTGATTTTGCTGTTAATACGGTAAAATAACAATTACAATTAATTTAATTATTCTTATCAGACAAACTCGGGAGAACACTGGTACCATTTTCGCCGTTAGATATTATTTACATTTAGCAGACTTGTGGGTTGGACAAGAACATGTAAATACACGTATTTCCACTGCATACTTGATTATGAGATGCGAAATCGTGATATACGCAAACACCGATGTTCATCTGTTGCTCTGCGCATTGGAAAACCATAATTATATTAATTGAAATGGCTGAGATTGCTCCAACCTTGAACGCGCCGCGTTCCTTAGGTCTGTGTTAAACAAAGCACTTGACATGCCGTCGATTATGTTATGGAGTGTGTAGCCTCTCTTACTCGGTCTATTCACTGATTTGCGCAAATCGCAAAAGTCCAGAGTTCGTAACGTTAGCTGTACATAGGGTGCGCTTATTTCACAGTACATTCGAGGATCATCTAATGTAAAAATGACTTAATGATATACAGTAACTTGCTAACACCTATAGCTCTGTAGAAAACCCTGCATTGACATTGTCAATGAAGGTAATGATATTGAATTAGTTGTGGTATTGCAGGTGTTACGGATATTTCTGTTAAACTTCGTTGCTAGTGAATTAGCACATATTTCAGATAAAGATGTCGTTGCAAGTGATTTAATTTGATGATTGTGCCATTTGCTCCTTAGCGTTCTCAACCAGATGAAGGCCAGGTGGAGTCTTGCGATTCGAAGCGCAAGAATTCCCGCCACTGGTGCGAAATATGCTGCAAAGCGTTCTCATCGGCCAGTTCTCTGCAGGTCGGCCATTGTTATTGTTTGAAACTGTTTCAGCCGCATACCCCAAGACTGCCTTGAACCAGTTATAGCAGGATGGGTATCCTGCAACGCTTTGTAGTGCAGCTTTGACTCATGAGATGTCACGCATCGACAATTGATTTGTAACTTCGCACACAGTTCAGAGATGCTCTGCTTTTAGTACGCGTTTTGTTCAAAGGGTTAACCTCCCGTAATGTTTTTTGCATTTTGAATGGACTTTTCTGTGTCCAGATGTTGTAAAAAATGATTACGCTTGCCGCTGCTGAAAGTCTTTCAAGTTTGGAATGAGAGTGTGAGAAGAGCTGATAACGATGTTTGAGAGCAGTGGAACCTAAAACTGATTTTTGAAACTTCGCGCAGATACACACGCGGACGCACACGGGCGAGAAGCCTTACGCTTGCAACATTTGCGAGAGAGCATTTACAACCAAAGGCAATTTGAAGGTAAAAATACTCTTTCAAGGCTCCGTGTTTGTGAGATATTTCTGCCAAATTGGCTGCGGAAAAGCGCTTTTTAATAATATTTGCTGTTTACGGCTTTTTCAATGAGGTTGACTGAAATGTTTATACATTACAAATTTTGGGTTAACAACATCCACTGTTCTTATTTACAATCCAATGTGCTCAAAGCATGAAGTTGTCGCGAATGTATATGTACAAATGTTTATGCTGTCTATGAAATTAAAAAGTGCCTTATCTGGCATGGAGGCAAATGTTTAATTTGGTGAAATTAACAATACGTTTGCGCATTCGGATGCTATTCCGATGAAAGCTAGTGCAACAAGCATTTAAACATTTTCAACGAGGTCAACTTGCAATTTGAAGCAGAAATAGCGCTTCTGTTCCATACATTGGCGAAAAGCAATTCGGGTAGTAAAATAGCATTCGTGGGCGGCAAACGTTCTTCCGCACCCAGGCAGTCTGTGAAAACTACTGAAGCAGTCGCGTCCGTTTTCCATAAGCCCACCATTGTTTTCAGGTTCACATGGGCACGCACTTGTTTGGTGCGGGGGGTTCGCGTCGAGGGCGCCGCATGTCGATTGACAACCCCCTGATGTCTTCTTGGATGAGAAATTCGACGAACGCCGATTCCGTCTCGGGTTCCAAATCTTGCCCCTCCGATCTTCCCTCAGCGCCTTTTGCGATCGACACCAGCAATCCTGCCGCCGTGAACTTGTATCAGGTATCGCCGTACTCTAGCGCTGTAGAGACGCTGACCATTACGCAATATAAGTCTTCGTACAGTGTGGTTAATAGCTTTTGATTTGAAATTGCGTCGGAATGGCGCGTATCTTCTTTTAGGTAGGATGTAACGACCTAATCACGTGAGAAAAGATGTTTTCTACGATTTTTAACAGGCCGCAATGCGTTGTGCTGATGTTGCAAAGTAGACGACTCACGGCAGCACTACTTGGGGGTTTGAGTTGTGAAAAAGTCATTTTCTGTTTGCTCATGTGTCGGTCTTTCTTCTTTAAATCGGCTTATCTCAAAATTTAGATTTCTTCATTTTCAATAGTTCCTACTTGCATGCAAGTCTTGTTGTGTGACATATTTAAGGAAGCGGGAAGAACTCAAAAGTAGTTAAAAAGCTGCTGCCAAAAAGTTTTACTAAATTGGTGTGAAATGAAGCAATCTTTATTTTTAATGAGGTTACAATAATGAAATTTCGTAACTGAAATGTGACCAGAGTTTTTGTGGGAACAAAGGATATCGGTAAACTACAATTTTGCTTTAAAAAGTTTATTTTTGCTTGAAATTTTCAGTTTTGATCAGTCCCGACAATTTTCCAGCAAATTGGTTTTGCTGGAAAATCATAAAGTTATACACCAGAAAAGAAGTTTCTTGTATGAAGTAATAAAACTTGCTTCGCTTTGTCTGGGGTTACCTAGGCGACCATCAGTCAACTCACGCTTGGTATGCTCTTGCGGGGACAGATTTTGACACACCAGAGCAGTCGCAGGCCATGAAACGCACAAGCGTTGAGTTCTTGATTTTACTTATGTAAATTCGAAAATTGCGAATTTTTCCCGAGAGGAAAGAACCTTTGAAAGAGCATATGGGCGAAAATATTTCGGTTATTTGAAGCTGTTCAAAACTGTTCATGGTTGTTGCTTTGACTGAGAGCACATCAGTTTAGCACAAGCTTTTATTGTTGGCTGGTTCTGCAATATAATAGAGGAACTGTTTTGCAGCAATATGCCACGGCCCTTGCTCAAGGCATGTTCGGGCGCACTGGTGCTGAATCCAGTGCCGTCTTTCCCGCCAACCACCTGCCTCTCCACCTCAATCCAGCTGCATTGGCAGCGACTCATTACCTTCAACAAAAGCGGCAGCAGCAAGACCAACCCGCCAAAGCACCGGAACCAGAAGAAAGTGAGCGTCAAAAGGGACACAAAGAATTACCGCATGAGATTCCACACGTCTCGTCATCTTCAGCAAGCGCAAACGGAGAAAACCATTCCATCCAAGGTTAGTCAAGCGCCCGCTTGGATCTTTGGCTTTCGTTTAATGTCGGTGAGAATCCAGATAATTTTTATTGAAAAAAAGGTTGCCTAAGCGTAGTAAGTTCCAAGATTTTCATTTCCTTCAGGTTCTGATGAACCAACGGAACACAGTTCGTCGTCAGATGGCGAAGCAGAGCAAACAGAAGCGCCCGACAACATGTCAGTCGCCGCTGCCCACGAATGGCTTTGGCAAGCGTACAAAAGAACCCAAGGCCGAGTACGACAAATGTTTTGAAATGACGCATGCTTGGTTGTGTTTTGTAGATTTGTTTGGTTATCTCCTCTGTACGAGAAATGAAAGCGTGTGACAGCATCAAATTGCATGCTTAGGTGTTCTCTTGAGCATCGCTTT
>Ga0210059_1000981_pt1 | contig 40957 bp, 24 predicted proteins | sample Ectturendosymbi2_FD_188042 | JGI IMG/M metagenome (GOLD analysis project Ga0210059, IMG submission 188042) | Ecteinascidia turbinata endosymbiont from Florida, USA - Sample 2 (SPAdes) (version 2) | ecosystem: Host-associated > Tunicates > Ascidians > Unclassified | place: Key West, Florida... | reverse complement strand
CTCAGGCCTTCCCTTCCTTCAAGCCACCCTTCCCGTATTGCCCTCGCATTCTCTCCATGCGCTTTGATTATTTCCTGTGTCTGGGAGCTTTCTGTCGGGGAAGAACTCTCAGGTTTTGTCGGTTTTCTGGTATGTAATGGCCTAGCGCCATTACACTATCCTGGCCACGTGTGATGCCAACGGAATTCATCCCTTTTTTTTATTCTTCTTCACGCTTCAATGCCCCAAAGCTTTCTTTTTGTTTGTGGTCTGTGTTATGGAAGAAATGCTTTCAGAACATACAGTATTTTCTTGTTAACTTACATTGATTGGTTAAGTGGAATCGTTGAGGCAGCCAGGACTGGTAATCAGAATAGGAGTTGCGTGTCTTGTGTAACTTTTTCACAGATGGATAATTTGTTACTGTAGAAGCGTAAGTTAGACCGCTGCCAAACGCAGATTTTCTTAGCAGTGACTACTGACTATAGTTTATATGAGGCTCTGGGAAGGTGAGCCTTTTAGCTTCGAAAATATTTTAGTAATGCCGTTGTAACTAGCCACAGTTCGTGTGTTTTTCTTTACTTGTTTTCAAGTGCCAACATTTCGCCTGTAAGATTTGTCTTACATTGACAGGACTGATGATGCGTTGGAAAACGCGAAACTAGCTTTCCCGTCAATATACTGTGACTGCTTACTTGCCGCCATCTTTGTGGCCTTTAACTATGAAAAATAGAAGCGTAAGTGTTTCAACCGTAAGTCATAAAGGTTTTGACTGAACGTTGACCCGATGGTATCGGGATTGAGTTATTGATTGACATTGATTGTACTGTAGTATGTAGGTATTGTCGAAAAAATTGAATGGCCTGTTGTTTTCCGAAAATCCCAATTTCATTTCATATAAATCAAACCCTCGTGTTTTTGGTTGCATTCATACTGTATTTCCGAATGGTTCTGTTGGTTTTGTGTTCTACTGTACCCATAAGCTAATGAGTAAAATAAGTTTCGTTGAATTATGTCTTATGAAGCCAAGAAGAAGAACATGTAACATTCTTATCTGACAAGACATGTTACGTAAGCTAGTTTATTGGAAAGATTTTTTATGACTATTGACTGTACTCAAACACCCCATGTTAGTTCATGATTTAAAAGCTGTTTTTTGTGTGATACTGATATCACTATGGGCCCTGTTTTTTTTTCACTGAGACATTTCGGTCATTTGTCCCATGAAATACTAATATAGATTAAAACTTCACTTGATAGCAATATTCACTAGCCTACGTTTTTGGACATTGTGACCAAATTGGCTTAATTTTTTCGATTATTAAAAAAATTATGGTCTATGACTGAAGAATGACTGCAAAAACTAGTCAGGCCTAATGTGGTTATTGTACCTCATAAGTTATGATCTTGTCAACAAATGTGACATACTTTTAACTCTGACATTTACATCTGCTATTATATATAATTGTTGTTACATACCTATCCATCTTGTTGCAATTATAAGCGTATGGAAAAAAGTTAAGTGATGTGTATAAAGTTCTTGAATTTCATACTATAATTGTCAGGCATTTAAATGCAGAATGATTGAATGTGATTGATCAACATTTGACTGTGTATGATTTTATTTTAAAAGTACAGTATCATACTGTATTAGTGCAGCTTACTTCAATAAAGTAATCAGTCATGTTCATTAAGAAATATCATGTTATTGCTTTGCATAGAAAAAAATAAAGGAAAGGCAGGTTCCTTTGTTCTGTATATTCCTCAACTCGTAATGCATTGCTTGCCCACCATCATCAGTGTTATGAAAATTAATGTTTTGTTTGTGATTCAATGTTTGTTGCCTTGCATCCTTTAGCAACTTTTGTGTTTGTTGTCTTGCGCTTATTGTATTCTTTGTTTTTTATTTTAAGGGTAAAGCAATGTGCAAAACTGAAAACAATACAGTTTAATCTTGTACATTGAAAAGATCAGTCTTCAAGAGGCTTGAAATAGCTACTGTTTCAAGTTTACATTCCAGGTGTTTTGTGTAAGAGTTTTTGTTTGCATGGCCATAGTCAGGTTCACATTTTTCCTGAGGCGAATAGTTTTGTTAAAGTATTTAATGGAGACCTAACATCCTGCCCTCATTTAATCTAGGCTGGTAGTATCTCTGGTGGTTGCAACACAGTGCAGCTGCAGTGCTGCTCTTTTTAAAACAACCACACAATATAATATGATTTGATTTAACGTTACAAAAATGTTCTGTGGCAGCCTTACAGAAAGTTTACCAAGGTAAGTGCCACATTTGTCTCAATGTAGCTACAGCCTATGTTTGATTCAGAATTTATTAGATGCCAGTATGTTCTGTATTTATTTTACTTTTCAGCACATGATGTAGGTTTGCCAAAGTCATTGTTCTAAAAAAATTATTAATAAAGTGTTTCTAAACAGGAAATTGTAGATTTGAGGTTAATCCCCAATTATTATGATGCTGTAGTGAAGATAAGAATACATTATTATTGAAGCTAAAATAGGTAGTTTTTAAGTATGGACAAGGAACATAATATTTCAAATATAAGGAACAAGGTTAATAGATCTTAAGGTTTCAGCAAGTCCTTTTTAGTTCACTTTTCATCAAATATTATTCTAAGGTAATTAATGTTTATGGTTTTTAAAGTATGGTGCCTGTTAATTTTAATGTTGTAGTCTATGTTACTCAGATAAAGTTCTACTTTGTAAACAACATATATTTGGTTTATGCCATAGTCCATTAAATTCAATGAAAAAAAAGACTATCATTTGTAAATAATGTCTTTGAATCTAAGGTGCGTGGTACATTATTAGCATAAAGTAAAAATAAATGAGGCCTTAGACCAATGGTTTTCAACCTGGGTGTTGCATTCCCCATGGGGATCATTTGCTTTTTTTTTAGGGGTATTAACTAACTTCTATATTTTATATCTTTTGCATGAAACCACTTTTTGATGTAGCCAAAATAATATCACTTGGCAAAAATGATAGCCTACTTTTTCATTCAAAATTATTTTAAGTGTGATTATGACCATTACAGTACTGTTGTGTTTGGCAACACATGAAAAACATTGTGACATAAGAATGTGCTGTGTGTGGATATTAGATACCTGATTGTGGTATCTAACTTGGGAGTTCTAGTTTTCAATGAGTTGTGCTGTGGAGTGATTTGTATAAGGCATGGGTCTCTCTCACTGATGCTGCCATGTGCATGAATTTAATGAGTCTTTGCTCAACATAGTGATGACGTACGTTATTTTTTAGTTACTGTGATTTTCTATTGTGCAAGCATAACTGCATTTCATATGCCTGACTGAAAACTTTCAGAAGGGGGTCATTAGGTTGAATTGGGTTGCAAAATGTGTCACTATGCACATAAAAAAAGGTTGAAAACCCCTGTCTCAGACTATAACCTTTAATTTTTTTGGCCTAAATTCTACCCCAGTTATGGCCTAAAACCTACCTCACTTATGACATCACTCACAAAAAATCTGAAACCCAAAACCAAAATCTTCATTGCGGACTTGAAGACTTGCTAAGTCTTTTGAGGGCGTGAACAGCTGCCTAGCGAGTTATGCATTTGCTAAGACATGCTGAAAACTGGTGAGTTAGGCCTACACTACCAGCAGCGAAGGTGTTAAAATATATCCCAAAAGATATATATATGAACATCACATGCACTAGATTCTTGGTTAGTGCATGTTTTGTGGATATGTCACATAGAAATTAACCTCAACATTAAACAGAAAATTAAAATAATGGCAAACTGACACATACTTTAGCACCAGGAATTGCCCCATGTAAGTCTGCAAGGAATTTTATCCTAAATCTGTGATAGTTGACATGATCAATGTTCAGCTTGAAAAGATCATCTGGTTTCCTAGCACTGTACATTGTTGCAGGATATGTTTAGTATGCCATTAAAAATATAAAGACCTCAGACATTTTTCTATTTCTTAATTAGGTATTTAATTTGTGTCTAAGGTCAGTAAAGTACTCAAGCATACTAACTGTGCGTGCCTGTTCATGAATTAACACATACATATTTTTTTCTCTTCAAAAGACTCTCATACTGTTTTTTTTGACGTATATCTTGCATCTGTACCTTATGACTTTGATGCAGGTGATTTTTTTTAGAATCTGTGTGCACATTGTAAACCCCTAACTGTAAAGAGATGGCAAGTTGAGCTGCAACTTCGAGGAAGACCTTTTTCTTTATCATTCTCTGTTGTATGATCCTCAGGCATTCCAAACAACACATAGTTGGTATTTGCCCATACTGATCTACTTAATCATTATTTACTGTTCACAATTCTTTGCACTTTTCAACGTTTTATTTTCGTGTTTAAGCTTGAGGTTTTCAGTTTCTCTAGTTTTTTTCAGTCATTTTTCGGTCATCTGAAAATTTTTTTAACTGACCGAAAAAATTAATTAAATTCACTCATAATGTCTGAAAATATAGACCAGTGAATACTGTTACTGTGAATTTAAAACTATTATGGGACAAATGACTGAAAATGTCTTAGCAAAAAGAAGCCAGCAGGTTCTGTGTTAGTCATTGTTGTTTCTAACAAATTAAACTTTCCTAAGATGTTGTTAACACAGCTTTTGATCTCTTTTATCCCAAAAGTTTAATTTTGCATGAAGATGGTTTCTGCTTTTTAGCTCCATATTTGTTTAGCAAATGTTGTCAACAAAAATTGCTTTGTTTACCACAAGAGTTTGGTTGTCCCTCCCTATTCAAATATAAATAGGAAAAAGTGCTTTTTCTACTTGTTTAATGGTTTTTCTTCCAGGTTGGGCAGTGACTGATTACCAACATTGCTTAACTATGTTTTCATTAAGAGTTTTATTTCTGAATGTGAATGAAAATTTTTTATCAAATCAATCTAATTTTACCAATGCATCTTGTCCACAACCCAATCCCATTAAGTGGGTGCATATAGTTTTCAATCAATGCATCTATAATAGCAAAGAAGAAATTGGATTTTTATTAGGACTTATTTCAATCCTTTGTTGGATTTGCGCCAGTTTACCGTGAGTAAAAATTATTTTACATTTTCAAAATTATTGTAAATCAAATGTAGTTAGTGAAATACCCTTCTGGATTTCAAGACATTTTTTATAACTTGTACATAACATAAACATCTTTGCACACTGCTGCTAAAATTATGTTTGATCCACATGTCTACATTGGTGTTGTACATGAAGAACAACAGTCAGAAATAATAATGTTTCAGTGATTGCAATAAAGCAGTGTTCCAGTGCTGTTGTGCAAGAAAAATGGTAGATTTAATAACATTTGCATTTTCATCAGTCACTGAAATTTATTTACTTGTCTGTTTGTTTAAAACGCAATTAAAAATGGAATTATGAAGGAAATCCATGTACCTTACAATTTGTGAAATGGTCAAAGAAATCAGTAGAGAGTGGTCTCAGTAAATGATGATTGATATCATTGGTTTTGGAGCTAATACTAATATTTCAGTCAAACCTAAATGATTATTTTATGCAGAGTCTTATCCTGTTTTTGTTGCTGATTGTCTGAGGGGTTAACAAAGTTGTAAAACATGTTGCAGTAGCACCATAAATTTTGCATAATTTGTGTTATAATTTCAAAGAACCATTGTATTCAACAATGTATCTGTTTTCAGGCAACTATATGAAAACTACAAAAATGGAAAAATGGATGAAGCTATCTCTTTTTGGTTCCTTTTGTTCTGGTTATTAGGAGATAGTAGCAACTTGGTTGGTCCTTTAACAAATTTTTTTATTTGCGTACAAATTCTATGATTTACTTCATAGTAATTGTTCGTCGCTCTGTGATTGTCAAATAGCTTTTCAGCTTTAGTGAAACCAGTTTCATGACAACTGTCTATTTTTCAATTACTACATCTGGCAGCTTGTGCTTTGATTTATTCAGTTTAGTCTAGAGCAGGGGCCACTAACCTGGTGCCCATGAGCACCAGGTTGCTTGCAAGAACCAAGTACGTTGCCCGCAGGCCTGTTCTAAAAATAACATTAGCATGATCAATGTCTTTACATTAAGGAATATCAATACTAACATAATTGAAGGTACATTGAGCAAAATTTTTATTTCAGAAGTGTGTATCAAACTAGTTGTCCTTAGCATTAACCCGTACACAAGAAGTAGTTCGCAGTTTCAAAAAGGTTGCTGACCCCTGATCTAGAGTTTGCTTACTTGCTCTGCTCGTGCTTTAGTATTTCACTGGTAAGCTTTTGCTTGCAGATTTCAGGACTGAGATGCAAACAGTTATGTGAATTGATTTTCTGTTGAAAAGTTGTTTTTTTCCCAAGGTTGATTCGACTGTGCCACCTATGTTGAAACTAATTAATGGAATACTTGGTCATGTTCTATGTCACGTGCCGCCAATTTGCTGAATTTACAGTGAGGTATCACAATGCAGCTCTGCGGATGTCGGTCATTTCGCCACGAATCTCGCCCCAGACTAAGTCGACGCAGCTATAAGTTGTCACGCCATTCTTTCGTTTAGATACGCCAGTGTTTTTCAATCTCTTTGCTGCAACGGAACCTTCTGCAAATGTTAGCGTTGCTCATGGAACACTATGCAATGATCCAAGTGCCCATCCTATTTTCTGTAACAAACCAGATGGGTAGAATGTCGCATCTATGTTTTATCGTGAAATCATCAAAATTCGTGAGTTCGTTCAGAGATCATTAATCGATGTTAATAATTAAAAATCACGTACATTTTACAAGAAATTGAAATTTATGCTAAATCAGCAATGAGAGTTGGGATCGCCGGTAATATTTGTACGGGGTACAAATACGACGGGTGATCCAAGAGTCGTATTGAAACAAATTTTTAAATCGTAATGAAACAGATTTTCAATACGATTCATAGAGGCAAGGATCCTGCGAAACAGTGGCATTGCTACAACCGTATAGAACTGTGGTTTTGAATTTTGTCCTAAGGAATTTCGGTCTGTTTCGGCGGAACCCATGGCAGCCACTCGCGGAACCCTAGTTGGAAAACACTGAGATAAGCAATGTGCATCTGCCTTTGAAAAGCCTACTGATCTGATCTTGTAACATTTGACTCACAGCAAACCTTGTTTGCTGTAGCCTCAGACCTGCGTACAAACCGCGTCGTTATGATGTGTACATGTTTTCTTGCAAGCGGAAAATCCAAGTCGATAGAGGAAGTTGGTCGAGCTCTCTCTAACCACGCAGGTTGCCACGTGGAACCTAGAACGCCAGATTTTAGTTTTTTCTGGCCTTGTGACCCGCAATGAAGGTATTGATAATCTTGCTTTTGTAGAAAAAAACTAAAGACAAAATGTATCAGAACACATACACAGTTGTTCACTTTTCACAAACTACAGCTGCCAACTGCTGAACAAAAAAAGAGTCGTAGATATTTCTCAGATCTGCGTGATAGGACGAATGATGTAGTACCATGCAACCACCAGCAATGTGTTATGATGATCAGTGTCAAGTGGGATCGGAAGTATAATTCGTTAGACCTTGCAAAACGTTCAACAACATTACCAAATGTTGCTGAGTTGTAATAAGGTTTTGGCAGCTGTACCTAAGTGTTAGTTGTAACTAAACACTTATGCATAATTGCGCGTCTTTCCAGACATCATCAGCACCGTGGTTCGATGTTTTTTCATTAAATGACTGGTGACTCGGCCAGTCTCTATGTTACTCTGAAATCGTCAATGTTGACAAAAATATACTTTATTACATATGATTTCGCAATTTACAATAAGGATGTAGTTTTGACCTACTGCTTGAAATGGATCACTAAGGTCCAAACCTATTGAAGACGACCATAATGATACTTTATTCGCCAAGCATTTTTTTAGGCGCTCAAAGTAGCAAAATTGCCCCTCGATGTGGATGAAAACTTCAGGGGCAATTTCACTTGGACAAAAAAGACTCCGGATGATAACTGACCTGGAACGACCTGACCCGAAATGCTATTTGCAAAATACCTGAGCTCTGTTCGCTGTAATGTTAGTGCCTTTATTGCGTTTTGCGATGAGTTGTAAACGAGAGGCAATGCGTTCGCAACCAATTACGCATTTACTAGCAGTTTTTTGTGGGGAACTGTGTAAACGAAGGTATTCAAATTGTCTGCTTACTTCTTGCGAAACTGACTCAGTTTTCCGGTTTGATTGCAATGCCTTTATTTAACGGCTGGTTGAGGCGGATAAGTAGATTGTCTTGATCTGGCTGTCCAGCAGGGTCTGGCATACACAATGCACATCAGATGAACTGCAGTGATAAATCAGCTTATTTTATACATACCGCAGATCAACCGTTCCTAAGGCGCATCGTCTCTTAGAAAATATTCGAGACAAGTTCGTTGTGTTCAGAGGTTTGCGGCATGACAACTTTGTAAAGATTCTTTTTCCCCGATAAAGACTGCTTTTGTCGTAACTCAATTCAGTATTTGCAATTCTATAAAAGGTTTGGGTTTATTTGGCAGGCTGGCTGTATACTTACGAAGCAATTTCCGATCCAACTCTACACCGCAGTTTACTATGTAATGATGGACTTGGTGATGATTTTTCAGTTTGCTTATTATACAAGAAAGATGATATTTTCCAGGTTAAGTGAGTATTCTGTAAAATTATTGCTTTATGTTATGAGTAACACGGATGGTAACTGGTTTTAATGTGTCTTTGCATTTCTTAATGGCATAAAAGTTTTGTTAGGGTGTATTTGTTTATCAGATTTAAACATCGCCATAACTTTTTACATTCGTGATGAAATTATCTGCTACAGTGTCTTCTTTGCGTGATTTCTGTAAAGCTTAAAGTTGTTCAAGTCTTGTTTTATTCTGTTTAGGCAGTGGCCACGGCGGTGTAAATACATCAGCAGAAGCAAACGGGACAAAAACTGCTGCAGTTTTATGTTGTATGATCTTGCATGCACTCATGCCTTATGCACTGGTCCAGCTAAAACGTGACGCCAGCTTTGAAATTGAAAACTCCCATGTTAGAGTCGGTCGTACGTTGCTCAGCCTTGACAAAAACCCTTCGCTCATTAGATGGGTAAGTTCATTAGTTGATTGTTGGAAGTTGCAATCGGTTGAAGCAAACACCTCCGTTTGCAACGGCAATGCTCATAAAACGCGAAATAATTTGTGGCAGCTATGGTAGCGGTATACCGACTCAATTCTCTGTTAAAATTTCAAGCGAAAGGATTAGCGTGCTGAGTTTCCTACTAACATAGTGTTTGTGGGGCTGATCACGTTCTGAAACGAGTACTACTGTCGGTCAAAGTTCCCGCTCGCCGTTGATATCTACAGTGTATGCGATTGCGATAGTCTCTGCTGATCACTGCTGAGTTGCTTGGGCCTGTAAAATGCGATGAAGTCAACCCGTTTTTATGTGACAACTTTTGCATGTTGCTCGGGAGCAATAGAGCAAAACAACGCGAGTAGATGTTGGTGAATGCATGCCCAGCGTTTTTATACCTTATAGCTTGCTTATAGGTAACCAGGTCAACTAAGTTCAAACGATTCAAGTAGCACCGTAGTGCTGTAAAATAACTTTGTCAAAATAAACACAAGAAAACTAAAAAGGACAAGAACGCATGGTTACTGTAGGAGAAGTGCATAACGTTACAACAGATAACTCGAGGTTCGAGGAAAACGTATGCCCAAAAAAAGCATTTATGCCCAACAAAGCCCGATTCTTAAATGCATTGATGTAGACCAGTGGTTCCCAAAGTGGGCGGTACCGCCCCCCTGGGGGCGGTGAGAAACTCTATGGGGGCAGTGAAGCAGAAATGGGCGATTGGGGGGCGATAGGAGACCCAGTTAATAATTACATTTCTGTTGTCTTACTAACTTTGAGTGACGAAATGTCATGAAAACAGTATGATCAACAAACATGCATGCATGTAATTTGTAAACAAAAACTTAGCGTTTTGGAAACAAAACAGAGGTGAAATGTTAGGAGATAAATTTGATGAACTGCAGTTTCCATCACTAAAGGTAAGCTGCACAGTAGAACTGTCCTCCTCTGTAATGAAATGATTGTGATTGGAATTTTCGTCAGCTGCACTTCTTGGCACTGGTAAACTGCTACTTAATAATGCCCGTTTCGTTACAGTGACTATCACCGGTCAGATTTGAGAATGCACGCTTGCACTTAGACTCAGCTTGTAACCAAAAGAGTGAGCTAATTTTGGATGGAGTGGTTTAATGATCACAAATATAATAATAACCTTGTACGAGTTCAAGTCGAAAGTAGAAAGGCAGTTTATAGTTTTTTTACAGATAGTGTTAGGTGCCAACAAGAATAAGTTACCTAAAGGGAATCGAAAAGATGTGTTTTATCGAAAAGACGAGAAAGAGAAGTGTGTTTTAGAACGCATTTTTGCTTGAGCAGCGCCAAGGAAATCAAGGAAATCCAGGGAGAGAGAGCGAGATGGTAGAGCCAGTGGACGACTGCAAGTGTCACGGTTAAGTTCAAAAACTTTTAAAATATGCAGATTCAATTCAATCATGCACTGCTCCGAACTCTGTGGCAGAGTAAAAATGTGGCAGAGTATTAATGGATTGATTGATCAAAGGACACCAAAGGGTTTAAAAGTTTTCTGCTAAGTTTAGGCAATGTGGTGCACTCGGATAATGATGAAGAGAGTTTGTACGCCTGTTGCTGCACACAGAAGGTGACTGTCAAAGGGTGTCATAGATACAGTATCTTGGCTGTCACAATCCACAGATCTCTTCACTAAGTTCAATGAAGTTAATTGGCAATTGCAGGGGAATGGTGTTAACCTCATTGAAGCCAAATCAGCAATCTACACCTTCTTGTCCAAGCTTAATGCTGTTCAAGCGAAATCGAGCCCTTCATGAACTCTAACAGTTTTCAAATCATTAACTCCAACAGTTTCCAACTGCTAAATGAGTTTATTTACTAAATTAAGTTTTATAGTGAAATGCATCTTTGCACTCATTCTTGTTTTAATCATTTTCAAATATCCCAAATATAGAATACGAAAAAATTGTGTTGATATGTGTGCTGGGGATGGCAGGGGGGCGATAGAAATTTGTTTGTCAGAAAAGAAAAAAATATTGGGAAACACTGATGTAGACGTTGATCCCTTTGCTGCCAACGCGACCTGTTATAACTGTGGGGGTAAACCTGTCCGGTCACAGCTTCCTAACGACTGAGGTATTTTATGCTCTTTGTTGTATCGACAAACCCGAATTGAGCCGATGCCTTAATACATTAATCGACTTGAGTGTTACGCCATTTCCGATAAATCGCCAGTTTAGTTGTACTACGTGGCATATGTTTGAACAAATCCAACAAAAGGTTATATTGTTGCCTCTGTCTGACTCAGGGTCAAATCAAAAATTTAGAATTATTTTGCCATAGCAAAAATAATGAAATTGGAACTATTAAACAATTATAGAAACACATCATTGAGGAAAGTCAAAGAACGCTTGAAAATCATTCGAGAAAGTGGAAGAATGTCTAAAAACACTGTCATAGTGCACAGCCTAAAGTTAGTAAAATTGCCGGTTTAACTTTTCACACCCTCTTAGAGAGTCATAATGTAGTTATCTGATGTCCACTGTCGGAAAAGTTTACAAATTAAACTTTCAGTAACGGGGTAAAGAAAATCAGCGACGAGTATAAGAACTGTAAGGAAAATAGGTAATCAAAAGTGCAGTTATTTTCTGGATGAGCAATAGGAGCATTGAAAGAAACAAAACTATCGGTAGGACTACGTTCCTTGCTTGATTTGCGATTCTCTGGGGTGCTCATTTTTCAACGGCCTATTCCGCCAGACACCTTTTTCGTAGATTATTCTTGGTTTTATTTTGAGGGTTCATTTAATTTCTTACATGCAAAAGAGAAGAAATTTCCTGTTTACGTAACTGGTTGCTAAGGAAACTCGCAGTTTTTATGGAAAAAGAGCTGCTTTGCAGTTAATTGTTCTGACGTTGGTACTACTCCACTTCTGGTAAATTTTGTTGTTTTGACGGCACTGCTGCTTCCTTGTTTGTTTATTTACTAAACCGGTGCACTGGAGTACCCTTGCTGGGAACCTTTTATATCAATTGAATTATTGCTTGACGTATTTACAATCGATTTTTTTTGTGTTCGAGTGCGGTGCATTGATTGCCGCATCGTTGTGAATCTTTCACAGTTCATTTCTTGAAATGCGACTGGAAATAATTTGCTACAAGCGGAAGTATGTTCTTCCGCGACCCCAACTTCGTTTCTTTCTGTGGTCTTGTCGGCGCTGGTGTTGAACTTTCTGAAATTTTAATCTTCGCTTGCCGCACAAAGTGAAGACGCAAGCTTCAGAAATTTATAGGCAGCGGAGAATTTTCTGCATTCTAATCATTATACAGCGTTGACAAAATGTCTCCGTCAATTTAAACTGCAGATGCCTTCTTTTTTCCTATATAGACTCCCGAGGTTGCCATTGGATACGCAATAGGATGTTTTTCTTCAGCGTTTTATTTGGGATCGAGAGTACCCCAGTTGGTAAAAAATGTAAGTACTGTTTTTTTGATGTTTGTGAAAATGAAATGAAATTAACTTCTTAATATAACAGTGAAGCAACATTTCAACTTGCAACAAGTTGATAACCACAAGCACACTGACTATCAACTCCAGGCGTTACTGCTAAGATTAATGTTGTAGGCAATCGCGGCATAACGACTTTTGAACTCCAGCCGAGGTTTACGAGATGACCATTCAGTTCTCATCTGTTGAGAAATATCTGAATAACAACATCGTAAGATGTGGACGTTGACAGTTTGATTTTGCTCGAATAGCTTGCACGTTGCCGCTTAACGCGGCCTGATTTGCTCCACAATCTTGCCAGATATCATTATTATTGATTCATCACTTGCTTCGCTGCACAACAACAGCTGGTGATCACATTATTCGATGCAATTTATCCTCCACTAATTCCATTTGCAATGTGCTTTTTCTTTCCTTCCGAATTTGTGATTGAGATATAGGCTCGTGATTTCTGTATCGCTGTTCATTGCTCAAACATGGTTCGGTGTTGCAATTTACAGCTTTCATTGCAATTACATGTTGCGTACACCTTGACCACGAAGTTTGGCAGTGGTTATTGTTAGTTCTATAGTGATTTAAGCCTCCGGCTGAGAATCTTTCAAGGTTTTTAATTCAACGTTTGCTCTGAATTCCATTCGACCTCGGTGCAATGACTACCGAAGAGTTTGATAGAAGACGCTTAGACTTCACACTGTTCGTGTTTCAGTATCGACGCAGCGCAACGGATGGCGTGTCTCCTTCCATGTTCATCCTTGCTGTTGCTGGGAACCTGCTCTATGGCTGCTCTGTATGTAGAACAAGCATGATGAATTTTTTTCCAGCATGTTATTGTTCACCTGAGGCGTTGTTAAAATAAGATTGTTTTTTTCTGGATTTTTCGCAGCTGTCTATTTAATTAACGTTTCGCTGTCGAGCTCTTCGTTTGGCTTTTCCTTTCCGCCGCGGATATTTTCTTTGTTTGTTGACCAGATATTGCTACAAGGTCCCGGCCGTGGCCAGACCTGGTCACAGTTTCTTTTGGTTCACCTTCCGTGGTTGATTGGCTCACTGGGAACTCTTGCTTTGGATTTCACGGTAAGCATTGTTTCGAACGCAGTATTCTTGCTGCGCTTAGACCTAAGGCTTTATTCAAACCTGCCTTTGTAAAAGAAGCCGCAGCCCGTCGCTGATGGATTTGCTCTGAATATTTCGGTATTAGTTCGATAGAACTGAATATCATACGAAACTCTAATGCAGCGTTTCTTAACCTTTTTCTAACGCAGCACCCATTTTGGTCACGCCTAAGCAGTCCTGCACCCCCTACCATTGGCTAACACCTCATTACTATAAGGGTAAAGTAAAGACAAACGTGTTCCTGTTACCTGTTACCGCCATATATGTGACCTTCCCCAGAGCCCCCTGAAATTGATTTCAGCACCCCAGCTTAAGAAACCCTGCTCTAATGCCTCCCAGCGAAAACATCCCAATAATCGTTTTCTTGAAAGAATACCACTTTTTTGCTTCAGTATCACACTAAAATCCGGAAATATCTATTATACGTCGCATCTTATTGACCAGATTTTCCAATTTTAACTCTTTCTGCAATTTACGGATTTCTATTGTGCTAACCCTTGTTTGAGGTGTGAACAATTTCGCCCACCACCACCTCTTCAATTTAAAACTTGCCTTTTCGCCCACCACCACCTCTTCAATTTAAAACTTGCCTTCAGTTTGGGGCTTTAACTCAAGCGAACTTTTCCAACAGTATGTAGTACTATGTACTTTCCACGATGGGTGTAAGCAAGGAATCGATCAGCAAATTTTTAATAGGAAATTGATTTCACGTAAAATTACGCATCCTCAGTCCTGAAAATTGCAAGCAAAGCCTACACTTTTCCAACAGTTAACATGTGACTCCGTCACCAACGGACAAAGTAAATCGCTTAAATTTTTGCTGTTTTGATTTGTGTACGGTTGGTGCTTGAAACCTCGAGTGTTTGATTAATGTAGGTGCTTGAAACTCCGCTATCTTTTGTTTGCAATGCGGAAAAAGTTCTTGCATGTTTGCAATCGTGCGTGTTATCGCCATTAGTCGGTCACCTACTGCAGAGGGAAGGCGAAGTCTGACGCCAAACGGTCCACGATTGCGCAGCATTGCCAACCGTGTATTTGTCGTTCTGCAGATCCTCAACCAGATCATTTACTACAGCGGCAAGTGCTGTCCGAGGCGCATAACGCCTGTGTCGATTGCGGACGACGACGAAAGCGACGCTGACAACAACCCGTTGATCGTGTGACGATGATGAACTCAGAAACCTGCGTTCGTTCGTTCCCGAAGTCCAGTGAGTTCGATGACGACTTCCCCTCTACTGAACTCATTTGAGCCCTACCTCTCAACGATATTTGCTGGCTGGCGCTGCGCTGGTATTCCGTAGTTTGTGCGCTTGTACTTAGCATTAAATCGTGTTTAGTTTGCTTTGTATTTATATCGCTTTTCGCTTTTATATGTCTTAGGTATGATATTTCATGCGTGTGGGTTCACGAGCGTGTTATTGCAACGAGCAGCGCAGCACGCATTGCTATTTTACTCAATGCAAGGGCTGTTCATATTCGTTTTAACATGAACACAAACGTTACTTCGCATCTTTTCCTATGTGTGCGAGGTTGTGCTGCTCTACTTTATCTTTTACTTTCTTTGCTTGCTTTTTCTTTACACATGGTTCACTTCGCGTGCTATGAATTCATTTTTCGCCAAAGTTAACGAAACTACCATTCGTTTCTTCTTTTTTTGTCCGCTACTGCGCTACCTTTTGACCGTTTCCCTGAGCGAAGTCGCAGAACTCGGTAAGTGACTTGCTTTTTGAACGCGCCGTGACAGAGATTCCTTATCGATGTGCGAAAGAATTCCCATCGTGGCACGCGAGTTCAACAGCACCACGCTGAAAGTGTTGGACCGCCGGGCAGAAACCTTTCACTGATACGCAACTGCGTCGCAAATCAGTCACAAGTACTTCAGCTTGTGATTTGTGACGCCCGGGCACGTCCTCGATCCCCCTCGACCCGTCCTGTTTCCTCAACATCCATCTGGCAGCTGCCGCTGTGCACGGATTCTAATCAAGGCGCCAGCACACGCAGCTGTCCTGTCATCTGAAAAGCCTTTTGCCCGACGGGTTTTCTTTGCTTTTCTATTTAAACCGCACAGCGGCCTGGCCTGGTCCAATTCACTGGAGTCGGATTAAATCCTTCCCATGTCGTCTTGTGCTTATTGCTCGCGTGCGTGGTGCTCGACAGTGCTGGGTCGTTGGGCGATGGTAACAATCAAAACGTGGCTGATTTAACTGTCGGCCAGCTTAATAGCAGATGCTGGAGATTCGGTTTCTGTTAATGCGATTAAGTGGCGTTCTGCGGAGTGCGTTCAGCTTTTGCTATTAGTTTTTTGTTATGTTGAAACTCTCACTTGTACTTCGTTTGACGCTAATCAGAAAATAATTTTGCGATGCTCCAAACAGCATATTGACTTCTTTCAAGTGTCACTCTAGTGCACCCGTATTTGTGAAAGTTGAGGTGCTCGTTCTTCGCAGTGTGGGTTGCCAGCCGCATTTCGCTGATTTAACCTCGAAAGTGTAGTGTTTCAAAACAAAAAATACCGCTCTGAGATTCCAATCGTTCGATTTTATCGGCGGAACTTTTGTACCACGTGAATATGGAAAGCAAAAAGGTGCGCGTACAGATGTGAAGAAACTTTTTCACGAGCTCTGTGTTTTATTCTGTGTCAGTTTGCTCGGTTACTGCAATGCGTGCATTTCCCTGTTGCGGCAGCTCGGAGATGCAATGTTGAAACGCGGCTGGACTATTTCCAGTCAACCGCTGTGCCTGATCCGTTTTGCTTTCTCCACCTTCGCTCTTGTGCATTGCTGCGATTTCTTCCTTTCTTTTTGTTCCTGCGCACAAACGTGCGAAACATGGTTGGCGTTAAACTTGTAGTGTGCCGTCGCATGCAAGTGTGAAATGTTCAAACTCGTGCTTTGACGGTGACATCGGACGATTTCAGTCTCTATTGAGCGTATGTCACTGAAAAAAAGCTTGTCAACGAAAACCTGAAAAAGCAGGAACATGAAACTTTTTTGATTACCTTTTATCAACCGTTTCCAGAGCTCTGCCACACCCCACTATCCATTCCGTGCTACTTCACGTTTTGATTGTGCCTACGGTGGACACTTGCAAGATACCAGATGCAACACACACGCGGCAGCTTTGACGCGCACTGACTTCGCATCGTCACGCGCATGTGGTTCTCAACAGTTTGCAAAAGCTGCGCCACAGCGGTCATCGCGTTCATGTCGACAACATCTCGTCTGAACCCGCTTGAACTGTCCGACGAATCCTGGCGCGTTACATTTACTTTTGGATATCCGTCGGTCGGTAACCCGAGCTGTTGATCGGTGGAGCGGTTTGAGGAGTCGGACGCGGCGTTTTTAACGTCGGCGATAATGCCGTGCGTTAATTTGTTCTTCTCGCGCGTCGGCGATTTTACGGCTGACCGTTTTTGAACTTGTTAAGTTTTTAGCTCCGAACACGTTCATTGTCTTCGACACCTGCCGCCGTTTCATTGCTCGGACGTGCGAGACATCCATAAGCGTTGCTTCGCCATTAGGTTGTTTACATAGCATTGTTTCCTCGCTGTTTTAAAAACGTGTTTGTCCTTCTTTATTGCTAAATACACCATTGAAAACGATACAACTGACTTTGGCAACCTCGGGGTCAAAGCAGTCACTGTGTTGCAATTGTATGTATTGGCGTTTTGCCACAGTTGGTTGCGAATGAACATTCGAGCACCATATCGATCTCTTGCGATCAGGACACAGCTTCGCAGCACACAAGCGTCTACGTTATTTTTATGCAAATACTGGTCTGCTGATTCTTTTTCGAACAACATTCCACCCGTTCGTTTGGTCGGTACAGACGTCGTACGATGTGACAGCCACAGGTTTGCTGAAGTATCTGAAAAGTTGTGTTGTCTGACCTTTAAATATCATCTCCATTGCAATTGTTAACCTGGCTTTTCGATAGCAATTGTAGGACTTGCTGAAAGTGTACGGTTCTGAAGTGCGTCTGTGCACGTGTGTCTCGCGCGTGCAGCTTGGTGCACGTACAGCGGCCGATTGCTTTTACGCTGTGAAAATAAAAATAAATCGAGCAGTCACCGGGTGCTCGCAGACAAAGTGATCAGTCAACTGCGATCATCATTTTACTGAACCAAGTGATTGAGGACCAATTTCACCTTTGTGTGATTTATAAAAGATGATGCAAAGTTGCGAATTGATTTAGCATGGATTTTTTTCTAAAATTTTGACAAATGCCCAATGACGTATCTATCTCAAGTTAGAAAATTGTATTCATGAATGTGATATGCTGATATAGGCTGTCGTTAATATTCCGAAATAAGGTAGTTAAGTAAAGAAACAAGCACATTAAACCGTAGAAACGATGCAACACGTGAGTGATGTGTCCAAAGTTGCATTTTGTGATTTATTCAAACTTGTGATCAGGCAGCAAATGACAATCAAGAAGTCCGCTATTAGTTGTTGCTTTTCAAAACTCGCGACTACTTTTCATGCCACAGTGTGTGAGACACTGGCAAGCGATCTTTTTTTTCGTTTGTCGACAAAAACGTCTAAAATTTTTCCCTAATAAACAGTGGTCTGCGCAGTCAGCTTCGCTTTTCAGAAACTTCGAAACATCACTGTAGTTTTATCTCCTCGCTTGGGCCATCAACCGCATGTCGCACTGCAATGTTGAGTGTCTGTTTTTTTTGAGGTAAAAAATGCTGCTCTTCAACTGCTTTTATCGCGAAGTTGTGAGAGCATTGCAGCAGTCCTGCACTTACGGTGGGCTTAGCCCCCGCAGACAAAGCTTCAAGACCCATCTAAATTGAAATATGGAACGCTAGAAATCAGTTGAGTTTTTATCAGTCTGTATCCTGTTCTGTCCTGTAATTTAGGGATAGAGAAGTACTTGCCGCTGTTACCTCGAGTAACATCGCCTGACCATTTTTGAAACGCTTGTGAGGTAGTAAACGCATTTGAGGCTTGAGCGCAAAGCGTCAGCATTCACTGCTTGTGGTGTTGAACGGGAAGTTGGCCAATATGCCTAGCTGTATACGTCCAGAAGCTTCACTTCCTCTTGATCAATGTATCTTATGTAGTGATTGTTGTGAAAAAAATGTATTATGGCTAGCCCAGATAGTCTTGTAGTTTGAACTGCATAGAAGCAAATAGGCTTACGAACAAATTTTCACATTTACGCATCCTACTGTTCAGACAGCCTCTATTTTGTAGTTACAAGATTTTATTTAGCAATCACTGCTAAGCTTACCTCGACAGAGTAGTGCAGTCAGGCCCGTAACCAGGGTAGGCGAAACCCCCCTGGAAAATTTTTGCCCTCCCTGGAAAAATATGTTCAACATCGTTTAAAACTATTGGACATAGTTCAAAAAATTTGAAAATTTGGGCCCCTCTCAGTTCAAAAAATTTGGGCCCCCTCAAACTCTTCACCCCTCCTGGTGTCCCAAGCTGGTTACGGGCCGGAATGCAGTTAGTGGATCAGGCTACGGATGTTGACCTGGTTACGTCTACGTAGGCCTTTGTCTAATTAACATTTAGTGCCTATTTGAGATACAAAATGGCATAATCTAAAGATGCGCCATGCACCGGGAGATTAATAAGCCTAGACATCAGAAACGTTTGTGCATGCGTGTTTCGACTAATAAGAAGCCCGATGCGCATGCTTTTTAAGCAAAATTCACTTAATATTTTATCAATTCGCGCTAATGCAAGAACACGTTCATCGCGTTACTGTTTTGAGCGGCGTCAGATTTGTTCCTTTGGTAACAGTGTGTTTATAACTGAACGATAGGCTTGATTCTGGCTTCTTGCAAATGTTTGTTAACATAAGATTTCATTGCGACATTTCAAAACAAACGCCGTCAATTAAATGACAATGATAACACCTAAATCTTTTCATTAAGATTGTTCAAAATATGTTAATTGGAAACTACGAGCCTATATTGTGTGTATTTGCGGAAAGTATTTAATAATTTGTATTTCATTTGTCCGCAATGTGAATTGCAATTTGCAAATGCCGTGTTGCAAATTAAATATAAATTTTCAGAAAGTCAACTCCCCCTGAACAAACGTAAAACCCCCTATTGAAGACTCTCTGGCGACGGTTCTGCATTGCAGGCACAGAAAATCTACAGTAGAGCATTCGGTTCATGAAGATACAGAGAATCCCTGCAAACTGTGCTTTTAGAAATGTCTGAAGAGTACTGAAGCAAGAGAAAAGCTGGCTCAGCAAGAGAAAGAAAATGTTTTATATGCAACGCGACCTGCTATAGTTGTCGACTCATCGCCACTTTGCTTGAAGCCAGTCGTTCAGTAATTGACGTGAGTTTTGCTTTTCAGCTTTCGTGTTATGCCAGTTTATGGTCATAGCTTGTGTTCGAGACTACACTTTGCGTGCTTTCTCTAAAATCAATCTTACTTTAGCTATTCACCATTTCACGCGTAAGCGTTTGTTTGCAATTTCTGGACTGAAGATACTTAAAATACGTTGAAGCGGTTTCCTATGAGCCATGGGCTTGCTGCCCACCCACGGCTCACATTATTTCTTTACCGTTGTTAGTTATTTCACAACGAGTTAGTTTTTAGTTGGAGAAATTTTCAGCCATTAGCGTCAACTAGTCAGATGTTTCAGTCATTTGTTTATTTGAGTAAACGTCTTTTTAATTTTTGAGTAAACACTTATTTCAGTAGTCACAGTTTCTTTTTGTCGCCACTAGTATTCTTGACGTCAGTCAGTTTGTTAAGCTGTTATGATTTCTGAGCTTGTGTTACGAAATTTTGATTGTAGTCGTGAGTTTGTTTTTTCCTCTGCTGTTACTTCAGCCTTTCAACTTTTCACCCGTAAGCTTTGCTTGCAATTTTCAGGACTGAGGATGCGTAATTTTAGGTGAAATCGATTTCCTATTAAAAATTTGCTGATCGATTCCTTGCTTACATCCATCGTGGAAAGCACATACTTGAATAGCTCTCTGGCTCTATCAGTTGGCGAGTTATGGCCGCATATGTCCGCTCGCACACGCACTTTGAGACTTTAGAGAAACGCCTGGGCAAGCAGGTTGGTTGGACTTTTCAGGATGAACAATGGCTAACTTTCTTATTACAGTTAAAAACCATTTCCTGTTCATTGCCGTACGATCACAGCTAATATTTTGAAGACGTTGTTTTTATTATATTTTTTGTTTTTATTAAATAAATAAACTAAAAAGATTTTGAGGCACAACAAAGTTTAGGCGGGCACAAAAATTGGGGATTGCACTACCCCGACAACCCCGTGGCTACAGGCCTGAATTCCCGGGGCCATTGAGCAACATACAGCAAGGCCAAGATGGTGGAAAAAAGCTTGCGGCACCTTTCGTCCATCTTAATCGTTTGTTGTGCAAGCTCTGCACAACTCATACCTCTGTTTCAAAGTCTTGTGGCGATGAGCCGGCCTGTGATTGGAGGCCTCTAAAGCTTGGGTCAGAAGAGCAGGCATTCTCGGCAGCTTGCTGGGAGATTGAGCAGCCCTATTCAGGAGTCGCTCTACTCACCTCAGTTTGACGAGGGGCTTAGAAAATGTGGTCCAAACATTGCCCATTCCACTCAACTCGAGCGGTTGGCTGCTCCCGCTAGAACATCCCTCCTATCCTACAGCCGAGAACAAGGAACCGGAAAGTAAAAATTCGACATACCAAGTTCGGGGCCTGGAGGATGCGAACACTCTTGGACACCGATAATTGCAAACGCACCCACCATCGTACTGCTCTTGTAGCCGATGAAATCTCGCGCTGTGACAGGTCTGGGTCCATATACTAACTCACCAACATTCCTACTATACACGCAGGCATATAATTATCTTGTGAACAGATGTCTTTGACGCGTCCAAAATGCTGAAAGCGCTGTAATGCGGTTTAATTTTTGTATTTTGCGGATACTTGTCTATAACTGCTTTTTTGGTGCAATTGACTCAAGCAAACTTTTTAAGAAATAGTTGATCTAAGCGGGGAAAATTTGATGCAATATTTGCCCTATGTCTGGGGTCTCCAAATGTTTCTCAAACAGGGCCAAATTTGATCATTTGAAGGCGCACGCGGGCCAGCAGTACCTTACGACATTTTTAAATGTAAAACTTGTAGCAAACATACTGCTACAAAACGATCTTCATTGTCGCAATTTGATGTGCACAACGCAACGGGAAACGTCATAAACATTGAGAAACCGCCGTCTCTTCGACACCGAAGCGTAATCCAAGCTTTAGCGGGCCGCATACAACACAATGCCGGGGACCACGTGAAATGTGCCCCGGGCCGCATTCGGCTCGTAGGCCACAGTTTGGACACCCCTGACCGATGCGTATTGTTTTACACAAAAGTCATCGTTCTGGATGTTTGGGTTCATTTCGTCAGTTTCAAAAAATTGTGCTTATTTTCACCACCATATCATATGGCAAAAACGAGAGCGGTTTCATCCTTTTGCGTTTCGACTGAAGGGGCTCAAAAGTTGTTTCAATTTTGGTGATGAAGTCAACCTTTTCGAAAACTTGTGGAATGAGCTTCTTTGTTTTGTTTGCTTCTGTGGCACAAAAACATGAAAAAGGCGATGCTTCATACTATCTGAGAGCGACACATATGCTTTTATTAGTGCACACGTCCACAGCAATTGAGGGGGAAATTATGGTCTGTCACAGTTCGTTGATTAATTGATTTCGCTCTTTGAGGTTTCTTGAATGAACGTCGGCTTGACAACGTCACTTCTCCCCACTGTTAGACCATATAACATTTTCGTTCCATTCCACAAAACTGAAATCATTGGTCAAGCTGATCGGAACAGTTGTGAACAAACTGACTTGCATCGAATGAAATATTTTTCATCACTCAGGTCGGATTTCTTGATCTTCAGGAGAAACTTTGGGTCTTTAACTGTCGCCTCGTGTGTACACAAGAATTCCAGGTTGTCCTGAAGCCAGGCCCAAAGTTAGGTTTCAGGGTTTTGGAGGCAAAATCCGTTTCAGGGGGGAAAATTTTTGTTTTTATTATGTGTTTGAAAGAAATTTTTCTGGTCACAACAAAATTTGGGGAGGCACAAAAATATTTGGTTGCCACTGTCCCCGAATTCCCCCCGAGGGTGCGGGCCTGCCTGGAGACATAGGGTAGAGATAAAGTATACGTGAAAAAAACTCTTAACTGGCACGTCGTTGAATTATTTTCCGAAATGTTACTCGGTTTGGGTGCATCTCAAAGTCTTAGTTTTTCATGATCCAAGGCGTTGGGTTTTATTCATCTAATTTCCGCTGACAGTGTAGGGTAGGATATCAGTGACATTCGAAAATGTCCAACTTGATTCCGTTTAAGTCAAATCATTTGAAACGTTTTTCAAAGCTTTTTGTATGATTTGGTGTGAATGTTCTAGAAATATTAAGTAATAATGCATTTTCCAAAGTTCTACACTTTCTTGAAATTAGCATTTTGAAGCTGTACAACATGAGCAGAAGATGCACCATTTCTATACGAATTTATGTGACATATTGTAGGGTCTTGAAGGTTGTGAGAAACGTGAGAAACGCATTGTAGCATGCAATTCCACAGATATCTCCACGAGTTGAGGAGTCAACTAAACTAAGTTGTTGCAAGGTCAGTCTCCCAACTAAGCGACCTGACGTCTTGAGGTTGCCAAGCAAAGCAAGGCGAAATAAAGGCCCTCACCACTTTGTCCGTTAATAATTCTCTCTACGTTTGATTGTTGATTGCTTCCGTTGATTACATTCAGAAATGCAATGAACTCGTTAACAAAATAAATTTGAAAAACAAGCGACGACTTGGAAATTCTGCAAATTGGTAGGTATTATGGAGATACTAAGGATTAGCAAAAGATCTAACCCTTCGTATCTCTAGAATACTTTTAAGGACGGCAAAGCCTCTATAGTGGCTGTAACTTCGTTCAGTCATAACTTCCCGACCGATAGAGCGAGAGAGTTGTTCAAACCCTCTACGGATTCGGCAAGTCTTCTAGTTTAGGTTTAAAAAAAATTGTATTGGGTTTGAGGTTTCTTGTGGTGAGGTTACAATGGAGGCATGTTTTCTCACCTTTTTGGCTGAAGTTACCTGGTTCTGGGCGCCAACCCAACCAGCCCGTTTTTTTCGCTCACGTTTTTTCTTGGAATCTAGGCTATCATCTGAGTCTGTAGAGCCCTTCATTGACTTTCTAGCATATCTGGAACCAAAATTATGTCGCAAAAACGAAAATTGGGTAAAAATTATACTCCCACAAACGCTAACCCTGGGTTTATTATACCCATGACCATAACTGGCCACAACTCGCCAGCAGATTGAGCTAGAGAGCTGTTCAAAGCCTCTAACGATGGTGAAAGCCTTGTAGTTTGCAATAAAAAACATTTTAGATTTGGATGTCGGTTTGCTGTTGATGTTTGCATGATGACCGGATGTTCATGCATATTTTGTTTACATTTGGATGACGTCATCATCCCCTGGAAGCCGATCAAACGAGCCGATTTCGTGGCTCAAACTTGTATTGGATTCTAAGCTATAATACGAGTCTTTAGAGGGTTTGACGCACTTTCTAGCGTTTATAGTTCCAAAATTATGGCCAAACTTCCGGAAATTAATTACGGAAATCCCTCAACTTCCTCCAGAACTTCCTGAAATATTAGGAATTTTTTTGGCATAACTTTTGAACCAGAAATCCTAGAAAAACAATCAAGGGCTCTAAAGACTCGTATTACATCCTAGAATCCAAAACAAATTTGAACCACTAAATCGGATCATTGGTTCAGCGATAACGTCATAAAAAATGCAAAACATACCCCAATCTTGATGTAATCGACGAGAAAACCCAAACTCACATCTTAATTTTATTTTCATTCTAAAGTACTAGATTTCACGGGTCTTTAGAGGGTTTGAGAAGCTCTCTAGCTCAATCTGCTGCCGAGATATGACTGGCCAAGGTTGCCGTTAGAGGACAAATTACATTTTTCCTGCAATGTTTAGATTTTTGAAAAAAAGTGGAATTTTGAGCCATAATTCTGGCTCCAGATATTCTAGAAAGTCAATCAAGGGCTCTCTAGACACGGAACATAGCCTCGTTTCCAAAAAAAACTTCAGCCAAAAAAATCTATCAATGGGTTGGCTCCCAAAGTCAGGTAAACTTGGCCAAAAAGGTAAAAACATGCCCTCAATGTGACGTCATCCACAAAAAACAAAACGAAAAACATTAAAAAAAATCTAAACCAGAAGACTTTCCAAATCCGTAGAGGGTTTGATCAGGTCTCTAGCTCTATCGGTCGGGAAGTTATGACTGAACAAAATTACAGCCACTACAGTGGTTTTGCGGTCCTTAAAAGTTTTAACTGTCAACTACTTACCAGGGCTATAGTTGGCATAAATCATTACTAAATCGAAGACGAAATTTGCTTGTGCAAGAAATTTTGAACTGTCAGCTAGTCGTGTCTTTCTCGTATATTATAATTAAATTACAGTTGTACAGTAGCTGTAAAAAGTCCGCTGACGCCTTTTCACATAAAAAGCACCAATTTTGTTATCTACATAAATTTACACTGAAGTGTTTGCATAACAGAAAACAATTAGCCAACCACTACTGTTGCAAATGAGTAAAGCAGGCTTGTTTTTGCAGGTAGGCCTCCGCTGTTCAAAGATGAGGGTTAATCAAATGAGTGTTAGTTAAATATTGGTCACAACGATTCTTGTTTTTTACGAGCAGCTAGTGCACTTAGAAATATCAAAGAAGTTCCATCATCCGGTTAGTGAGTTGGACTTTTGCACCTAAAATTTGTTAAGGTATAATCTTTTCGCGGCAATCTTGTCATAAAATTTTTCTAAGTGCTATTATTGATACGATTATTTATTGTCGCAATTTCAAAAGAACGGTGATAAAATTGAATGGTGCTTACATGCTAAAGTCCATTTAAAGAGAACGGACTGAAGATACACCAGTGATTGAGTTTAGGTGAAGTACCTCACAAAGCAACTGCCAATCTTTACTACAAAATGAAACACGATCGGGGCAACGAGAATTTGCGAAATTTCTCTGTCAATTCTTTTGAGCACCTGTAAACCCCATGTAAATTCTAACTCCGCACTTACTTTTGCTACTGTAACTTATGTAAATGAAAGAGAAAGCCTAAATACGTCTCTGCAATTTACTTATGCCTCTCTGTTTGGTCTGCACAGGTTATGCCTGTTTTTTTAATGCCAGAAACAAGAAAATTTTAGGGTGGCACACATGGGCCACCATACAGGTGTCCGCACATAAAGATCAGATCACAGCCTTATGGGAGGTGGTTGAAGCTTAGGCTTCGAGGGGCGTAGCCAGTGGTGGAATTCAAATATTTTAAGTACAGGTTTTCTCACTCCAGTACTCACCAACACAGGTTCTCTCATTATCACAGTCTGAGGCAAACCATGCTGGTTGGCCCGATACACAGTAAATGCAAAGGTTGATCTTTGTGTTGCCAACTGGTACAGTCTAGCAAGTGAAATTATTGAGTTTAGTTATTTTCCCAAATTTTAGTCTTGTTTTTCACTATTAAAAGCTAGTTACAGGTCTATGAGTGGTTTGCCAAAATAAGTTATAAGTAAAAGATGTTCATGGGGAAAAATTGAAAACCCCTGACTTAAGCCAACAACCGGTTCTCGGGATTAAAAAAATGCCAAGAACAGGTTCTTGAGCACCGTAGCGAACCGGTTGAATCCCATCACTGGGCGTAGCCGCACTTGGATACCTGCTGCTTTGGTGTACCCTGTACAGCGCTGCCAGCGACCGCTGAAAACGAGTAGTATTATGTTAAGAACAATTAATCGGCAACTAATACATGACGAAAACTCAGAAAAGATAGAGAAATCATTCCTGAATTTGGATTTTGCTTGTAAAGGAGAATTCACGTTTTCCTGCGACGGCATAAATGCTGGTATCTTGATCCCGAAGGATTTTAGAAAAAAATTGGTGGAAGATATGTAAAGGGTAGTTGTTGCTGATAGGTTGTGACTGGTTATGATGATTCATGCAAGCTCAGCTTAAATTTTACACAAAAAACAATGTTTTCCAGGTGTATTTGAAGTGTATAGTGTTGGCTGTATGGAGTCCATCTTTGAATAATGGATTGTTTGAACTTTTCTGACTGAACAAACCATATGATTGTTGAGATGCAAAAAAGAAGCAGGTTAAATTCGCAGTAGTCGTTTTCGCAGTTGATTTTTAGGAGGTAAATAGCATGTAGCCTAACCTTTTTTACAGGTAGGCCTATGTGTTTAAAAAATAGTTTTCTGCCAAGCCATAAAAAATAACGTAAATGTCTTTAATTTTGAAAGGATTTTGCAACACAGCCTTCGCTACGTAGAATAAACCTAGTTTGTTCTGTCTTGTCTGCATAGGATGATGGTTTAAAACTGAAACAACTGAAAATTCATAGTTATTCTGCTAATTTGGAACAATTGCAAAAGATTTAGTTGTAAAATCCTAAAGAGTTAGACTTCAGGCCCTTATTGAAGCTTTGCCATTTTTTCTGTTTCGACATTTAAAAATTCAGCTTGTGTAGTTTTGCAGTTTGGAAGTTTCAACATTGAATCCAAGCTCACGCTGCAAGAAAATAATCACATTTCGTGTTTTGTTTGCCAGCAGTCAATAATCGTAGACATATTTCATCTCCAATAACTTGGTTTGTAACGATCCAAGGTCGCTTTACTGAAGTTAACTGTACTTGACGATATCGTTTCTCTCTTCAGGGGAAATCAATCGAGAAACGTCAAAAATTGTCGCGCTGCTCTGGAAAGTCACACGTGGTGGTGAAATAAAAAGTGCAAATTTAAATATTTTAATTAAAAGAAGACATTGATTTGAGGGTTGGGGACTTTTAGGTGCCACCATTTTGGCGACGGCTATATGACTTCGGCATTTGGCGCCGAATTGTTTTGTCACCGTCCGTTTTGGCCCTGAACTGATTTGGCGACAAAACTTCAATGTATATCGTAATTGTAAGCTACACCTCGCAAATATTCAAGTGGTGCCCGTAACTCAAAATGTTTTGCGATGTTTAGTTCGCATCTCCAAAACAGTAACACTGGGTCACTTTTGCTATTTTTATGAAAAACGTGTAGAATTTTTTCAGCCATTTCTGGTACACCAGCTGCCTTTTTGGAAAACAGCCGAGCAAGATGGAAAACATACAATTCTAGAGGCAACAACATGTGCGTAGATAAAAGTAACCAAGTAGATTAGCGGAAGCAGCAAGCGCTAAAACAGCTAAGCGCCAAATGGCCGGCGCCTACCTGTGGCCGCCAAAAGGGCGGCGCCAAATAATCCCATTTCGTCGATTTGATGTCAAAGCCAGGTACCAAAGAAAGGGTTACCTGAAACAGCCGAACTTTTTTGTCCCATCTCTCTCTTATAACTCTCGACATATCGCTACCACCCCATGCCGTATAAAGCAAACCGCTCACTTATTCTTCACGAGACTGCCCTAGAAGGAAGCGGAACCATGATGTATGTAATGCAGTCTGTTAGGCAATAGTTGGGCCAAGAAATCGTATATGAAGCTGATATGTTCGCACGAAACTGAGCAGCTGATTGTTTGCATTGTAATATTAGCCTAATGAAGTTGAATAAATCTTTGTTTAGCATTTCCGCCCTTATTGTATTCCCCCTAACGCCCCTTCGTTTTTTGTCCACTTGTCTTTCGATATCGCCCGCTTTGAGATTCACTGGAATGAAACAAACATCAAAATTTGAAATCGTACGAACTCTCCGAAGATCACGCGGAAGACCATCAGTGTAACTCCCTAGGATCCCGTAAGTCAGTCGTTCTCAACCGAGATACCCTGTACAGAACTCAGGGGTGCCGCCAGCTAATACGTTTTTCAGTTTATTAATAAAAATACATTTTCAAAATGTCATCAAACCTCAAAGCAAATTGCTAAGGGGTCGCCACTGGGTTCTGCAAATCATATTTCTCTTCTGTAGTTGCCGCAAGCCTAAAAACGTTGGGAAACACTAGGTGTTCAAAAAGTAGGCTACACAAATCTACTTTTTTGTTCATAACTCAGGAACCGTGAGAGCTACATCTAAAGCCCAGACATTGTTGAAAGGGGTATACTGTAGCAGAGCGCATCTTATGATGTCATGTTTATGCATATGTCACGTTACTGTGACGTAATACATGGAAAAAAACAAATTTTGTATTTTGCACAAAAATGTAGTGACCTTTTTCGGAGCTGTGCAGCTAAAATATGCATGTTGGAAAAAGTGGTGGGTGATTTTATTCAAGAGGCCGCATAAAAGGTGAGTTGTATTGTAGTGTGGAATCAACAATAACATGAACTTAATCATGTCCTGTATCAGTTTTATCCAGCAGCGATGAAGACTAGAATCTGCTACTATAAAAACATAAATGTGTTCAACACGGACACAGTTCATGAAGAGTAAAGCAGTGTTTTTCCAATGTTTAATTTTTAACATTTTATCCAATACCTGTTTGGAATGGGAATGCTAAACAGTTTCTCGCCACATGTAATCAACTATAACATAAAAGAAAAAACGCTATTTGGAAGTTCTTCAGTATGTCTTTCAATTAATAGGAAAAAACAAGCCCGTTTTGCGTTTCAACAAGTGGCCTAAACTGAAACAGGCCCGTTGCTAAGGGGAGGCTTGGGTGGTCTAACTTCTCCTGTTGCAAAACAGTGAGCATAGTGAAGCTAATAAGCTTGAAAATTCCAATTTATTTTCGAGGCAACTCCTTCATTTTGAAATCCATCTAAAAACTAGGCTGGGGCATGGTTTCGCTGAAATTTGGATGAAGGTCCGAAATGGTGATGTGGAGGACGACTGAAACGTGAGCATCACTGATAGATGGCCTGTGCCTGGACTTGTTCAATTTCAGCACTGCAAACGTTTGTTGACACATGTAGGTTGATCCAAGGAGGTCTAAATCTCTGCGGATGCTTTTCTATCTGATGAAAACACTTTTGATGAGAGAAGAGAATAAGGCGTGTCTATGCGAACTTTAACAGCTGCACATACTGCAACCATGTGCATGCACGATGCATAACTGTGCGTCTGTACAAGTCTCAGCAGCTTTTCATAGCTCTAGGTCAGTTTTAATGTACCGATATCACTAGAAATATTAGTTCTTAGCAGACGCCTTGAGAGAGCATTAGGCACGTTTTGCATCCACGAAGATGTTACTTGCAATATCAAGTGAATATGTGGGAGTACAAAGAGCATCCCATCGCAAGACAATCGCATGTTTCTGCAGAACAACCGTTGGGTCTTAAACCAGTGGTTCTGAACGTTTTTTTACATATCTTACCCTTTAATCGAACAAAGCTACGAGATTTACCCCCAATACGATCAATGGTGCTCATTCGTTGAAAATACGAAATTAACAAACTTTTACTGTTTAGAATGGTTGCAATTTATGGTTCAGTAAATTTACACCCTTAGAAGATGAAATTTACCCCCAAGGGTAAATTTCCCCCAGGTCAGAACCACTGGTCTAAACTATAGTAATTGCAACTCATTATAAATATCCATGCCGCGCAAGATCTGGGATGCCGCACGCCTTTATATTAAACACGTATCTATCTTTTGCTTTCAGCTGGGTTTCTAAGTCGGCTATTTATTTATTTCGCAAAATCTAGTTGTTTTTATTACAGGACCTAATATCTGTAATGATCAGCGCCGAAAATTTTCACATGAATGAATATTTCGTTTTTGTTACTTCAACCGCTTACTGGTGAGCAGGCGGCCAGACACAAAGTCTATTTTAAAATCACTGGAGCGCTGGAAGAAGAACATTTACTCTATCTCCAGACAGCACCGTTTCGTCCTTTGTGGGGTCATCAGCGGAGCACAGCGCTGACGCCTGCGCAGTGGTCACTACTGAAAGGTAGTTAAGCTGCTTGGCCTTTTGTCGTGGTAACGCAGCTTAACGTCACGCTGCGGAGTGCTCAAGCAGCGGGAGCTGTGTGCGCACCACCGGTGCCTTAGCACTGCGTGGATACAAAAGATGTCTGACGTTGCGCGGAAAAGCTTAGGACGAAGCCTGGGACTTGTGGCATCACCCGATTCCACTGGTACATTTGAGTTGAAGAGCAGAGTAGGTCTGAATGCTTACTACATTCACGCGTGATGTTGCTTCAACTATATGGCATGCTAAAGTCGAGAGAGAAATCAAAGATTGTTCAAGTCGTTTGGAAATTTAAGTTTTATGATCTGTTCACCTCTTGCATTTAGCGGATTTTTCAGCACAGAATTGAGACTATTGTGACTAAAAAGTGCGAACAATTCTTTTAAAGTTGCTTTCCTGCACAATCAACGTATGGCTACGTAATGTATAATGCACGTTAGCATGAAGCGGCATCATGAAAAGAACAGGTTAATGTTTGGCGAATCATGTCAATGGAGCGTTGATCTTGTGTCAGGTTATCATTCGTATGAAATCTGAACCATGTATTACCCATTTTGTCCTTGTTTTGTGAGTGCAATAGCATTTTTTATGTAAAATGTTAGGAACGCGATTGAAGACAAACAAACGTCCAATCAACAAAAAGGTTAATTTTTGGCAACAGAAGACTACCTCAAAACGGGTGCAAAATTCAAGGGGTAACTGGATCAAGTGAAAAGCTAAAAGACTAAAGTATCTAGTGGTTTCAGCAGAATCATATCTTTTTTGCGAAATAGAAAATGTCTTTTGACATGCTGTTCGTCCTTGTTTAGCTTAAAAAAACTTTTTATTTAAGTAATACACATAACGTTAAATATGAGCTACTGTACCTTTGTTGAATTTACAGACTTTCGCTAGTTTTGACTGATCCTTTTACGTTTACATGCATAGCAGCAAAATTTACGACCTACATTTTTTCTGTATAGTTTTTTTCGGACCTCATTTATGTTTTACGGCTGTTGATGTGTGACACTCCTGGACAGGATAGGTCAAGGGGTCAGATGTGACTAGCAAGTCTACATTGCCTAGATCTGTTCAAACCCGTTTCAAAAAGTGCTTGGAACAACAAGGAATGGAAAAAAGACTACATTCAAAAAATTTAGTGGGGTCAATGCAGGGAGTAAAAAATCTGCATGGGTTGGATTTTGTTGAGCATAAAAAGCTATCAATTGTACATTATCGCAAAACACTGGTAATTTGAAAGTTCTTAGGTGTCGTTATCAAAGATTACAATTGAACGGGGCTGAAAACATTTGCGTTTGAACTCCACAGTCTGCTACGAAACGCCATCCTCAAAAATACCTAGCAACAGAGCTGCGTGTGGGGTACTTTTTTAATAGCAAACTCAGTGTTATAGTTTAGCTTTGCTTGCAGTTTCCAAAGATTGTTTAGCCAAAATGTGGAAAGCACTGGCTATGAGACAAGCTGAAAGACGTAGGAACGCCAAAACATGCCTGGCAAGCCGGGCTTATACTGTCACGCATCATTGGGCAGATAAACCGACATTGTTTCTGGCTGACTGGAGTTTACAATACTTATGCGAGATATGTGGTGTATGATTCGCATTGCAAGATTTGCCGAAATTGGTGGCGTACCTGGCAATACGAAACTTGAGCCCACCGTTTCAGAGGCCGAGGTGAAATGTGCGGGTGACACGGCTTGCGAAAAAATGTCGAGTGCTATCTTTCCGACCTATTGACGATAGTTTGGGTGCGGCAGCCTGAAATGCCGCAGGCGTGTTAGTGGGGCTGTGGTAGGGATTGCAGATTCGAAAGAGCAGAGGTCAGCCCTTGCTGCTTTGCCGGTCATGCTTTCAAGTTGTTTTTGTACAGTTCAGTAGATAAGGTAGCATTTTGGCCCTGGTTGAGAAAGCTGTTCTCACCAGATATTTGCTATTGGAGCACAGGAACAGCAGATATTCAAGAAAGTGGTAGCAGCCTTGGTTGACAGGCATGAGAGAAAAATACGCCATAAATATTTCAACAACAACGTTCTTTGCGGTAGAGCGGAGGAGATTTTACGCCTTCTAATGCGTGTGACGTTGCGTAAACGCGTTGCAGTAAAATTCTGTGGTCTTCATCTCGGTTCTTAAATTGCAGAAAACTTGATTGCAGCGCTACCAGTCGACAATTCGATGCATATGAGAGCGCTTCGATAAAACTTCGATAGGTAACTACAAGTCGATAGTAACCGAGAAATGAACACAGAGTCCACTTTAAGCTACAAGAAAATACAGGGGTTGTTTCTGCGAATTACAGTTCAATTTTAACGCTACACAACTGTGCGCAAAGGGCACGTGTACTGCCAGTTGTCATTATTTGCAAGTGAGTCTCTAGGGCATCTTGGCGTAAGCGTAAGGAATGCAGCACTGTCTCCTCACGCGCGAGGGTATGTGTACCAAAATGGTGCCGTTGACTTAACTTTGTTTGCGTTTGCTGCTTTGACATTTGACACTCATTTGCAAAAAGGCGTTACCCTTTCCGTTTTCTTGGATAGAAAGGGCAAAACAATGTCATAGTGAGAAACTTACACATAATTTTATCTTATCGACACAACATTTCGGTTAAGTAGAAACTTTAGTTGTTCAACCTTTAGGTCTGAATGTTTCTAATGTGCCTCGAATAGACCGTTCAACAAACGCACTTTCACTCTGGTTTTGTAAAGTGAAATTGCTAGGAAGTGTTTTGATTAGATTGGATATATACCTGTTTTACGGACGTTTCATTGCCCTGATTGTTTCTTGCTTGTCCCGGAAAACCAGACCTGGTAAATGTAGGCAAAGACCTTCGAGCCACAGCCGCCCTTAGACCTACCCTGTCCGGTTGACAAAGACAAAATTCAAGGCAGCCAAGGTAGCAACAGTGAAAAGTGCAAAATGATCCAGAAAGTAATGGTGCAGTTCGAACCTGCTTTTTTCTCCCCTGTTCGTGAAAAAAACAATTACGTTTTGTGCAGGCTATATAATCGGAAAGTCAAATTATTTGGAATGTCGAGCATCTTTTCAGATTGTTCTCCGTTTTTGCAGAACAGATGTCGGAACAACAATAAAATATTCGTCCTAACGATTCTGACCAGTGTACGAGAAATTTTATAAAATTTTCAAAATTTCTACTGTTACTTTCAGAAGTTTTACACAATTTCAACCTTTTCCTGTATTTTTTAGCAAACCTTGCCAGTTTTCAACCAAATTTGTTAGCGTTTTTCAGCTATGGGACAACAGTTGCCACTTGTCTTGCAAACTATGCAGAAAAAAATGTGTATCAAAAATGTTTCGGGCACGCCGTGTTGTTGAACGGCTTGGCAACATGCGGTTAGACCAGCGATCCTAGACTTTGCTCAAAGATCAGAACAACGGGGACGAGAGAAGCAGACGGTTCAAATCGTATATAGCACTACGAACCGCGCAACAATTTAAGAGTAACAAGCACTGCACTGGCTTAGCGCTGTAATCGATTAAATGCTATTTTTAGCAAAGACGTTGAGGAAGGCACAAGCCGTGCGTTTTGTATAGAAGCAACAAAATGTTTTTTTCTTTCCCAAACTTATCTTTTGGGCAGTACTGTGTGCGTAGATGCCTTGCTATTTTTTCCCGGCTTCTGCTGAAGATTGATTTTTAACGAAGTTTTCGCAACATTGGTAATTGCCATAAGGATTCTGGACAAAAATTTTATTTTCAGAAAAAAAATCTCTAGATTTAGTTAAATCTCATTTTGTCAAAAGTATCAGGTTGGACTCTTTGAAAAATCAACTTCCTTACCCGGGCAGATCCACCAATGCAGTTACGCTCCGGAGGTTATTTGCAAAACTCCTGACAACGCTGTTGATGCTCTCCGGCAGGGATGGAACAAAAGGAAAGAAGGTAGGCCAGTTCCTTGTCTATACGACATCAGCAAGCCCAGCACTGGGCCGTGTAACCTTTCGCTTGATCGATAGCGCCACTAATATTGATTCGTGGCTGACAAACCTTGCATGTCATGCACGGCACACCGAGACGCCCATTAGGCATCTTTGCCCCGATTACAGTTGAAATGAAATTTTTTTGGTGAGCGTCTTCGGTGCTGTGATGAAAGTCAGATTCCAAAGTTCAACCATTCTGAAAACACTGCCCTTTCGCACACACTGTTGGTCCGCAGTAAGTCTTGCTGCAGTGATAAAAATGTAAATTAAGTCGGTGTGACTTCTTACCACGTATTTCGTTTCTTTTGCGCTTTCCCTGGAGAACTGCCATGTAAAATGTTGTATGAAGATTCTCACTCGGAGAATGAACTGACCTGAAGTTCTTAAAAACTAAAACAATGCATCAAAACGATATCAGGGAAGTCAGTGGTTGGGTTTGTTATTTTATGGTTATTGGATGACCAACAGTTGGAGGCAAAAGTTGCTGTATCTCACACCAAAGCTTGTTTGTGTCAACTTTCTTTTCAAACTTCTCTTGCTGCTATAGAGCAAGTTTTCTTTGAGTTTGCAGCTTAATTCAAGCGATTTTGCTATAAGCGGGCATTTGTAAGCTGTCTCAAGAGGTTTCGCTTGATCTGCATGCTTCACAAAGGGAAAGCGTACAATTCTTTACCTCACGTACTGCAACCAAATGTTTATAACAATATTAATTACGAAAAAATAGCATAGATTTCATTTTTAAAAGGAAGGTAATCTGCCACCAAGTACTTAGCAGGTCTGACCTGTGAAAACAAATACTGTAAGTTTATTGTAGTTACAGTGTTAACCGGCAAGCATTTATGTGTCAAGCACTCGGTTTGTGTCTATGTTTTGTGTCATTGGGTTGATTCCATAATCCACAAATCTGGATTCAATATCACGAAACCGAAGGTTTCAAAGCAGGCTCTGTTATTTTTCGATATCTCAACTTGTTTACGAATGATCAGTGGCAACCAGCCCTTGCCTCTTCAAAGGTCACATCCTTTCTATAATTTCAAAAAGAGCAGCAATATTTTCCAAAGGCATGTTGACATGCTAACAAAAATAGAAGACGCTTTATGACTGAGATTTTGGCTTTCAGTAATGTTGAGAAGTAATGTCCGATGATCAGGGTAATGTGTAAAAGTTCTGTATAGATCACTTATCAAGGATTAGGTTTATCTTGGCGTAGTCTATCAGTTAAGTACTTGGTAGGTTAGATAATTATAAGTTATAACGAAACAACAGGGGAGAAAAAACTATGACTGTGCTTACACAAAAGTCAAGTGAAAGCAAAGAATTTTTGTGAAACAGTGCAATTGATTTTGAAGATGACGCATCTAGTGCACCTCATCGTGGTAGCACACCCCTGGAATTTTCTGATGCACTCAGAGGTGTACTAGACGCCCGGTTAACAAGCACTGGCCTACAGCAAGAAACTTCGACAATTGACAGTTTTTCTGTTCTGAAACAGGTGAAAAAAGTAGAACGAAGTTTTTTGCACTGAAAGGGTTGTTTTTGGAGTAGCGCGCTGCACCCTTTTGTCGCGAGGTGGTACCAGCCTTTAAATTATTTGGTGCCAGGCTACGCAAAACAAATGGCAGCCTGTTTCTTGCATTTAAATGACGATTAATACCGCTATGCTATTTTCTTTGCCCAAGTGTTCTTTCTGAAATCTTCAAGACCTAGTGGTACGCCAAAAATGGTCTTACAAGTGGAGTCTTTCTGCATGAAAAAAGTTTACTTTACGTTTTTCTGCTCTGTCTGAGTCTACCTTGAAAGATGTGCAGCTTGAAAAATAAATAATATTTCAGGGGACCTTGAAAGAAAGCATTCACAAAATAGAACAAAACCGCGAATAGATAAATTATAACGCGGCTGTCTCGATGCACATCGCTCCAGAACGAGTTAGTATAGGTTTCGAGATGGTTATTTTGTTTGCCAGACATACTTGAGAGTCACAGTTGGATGTTGTCCATGTTGCTAGACGTGTTTCGCTTCCTCCAACACAAAGCGAAAAGTGTTGAAATACCGGGAGACCAAAGCTGTTCAAACAACTAGAAAGTGTTTGGAAAACTGTTACACAAAACAGGAAAAAACTTATCTGAACTTGGAACTTGTTTAGTCATTCAAATCCGGCCCTGGGTACCTTGACCTTCTAGCAATGCATGGTTTCCTGGAAGGAATGCTAGGCCCGACAACCTTGTCTAACTAGGCTGAAACACCGCGTGCGAGGTTTCACGGTTTTTTGACACCAGATCGCCCGTGATAAAGAGAGGAATTGTTTTTCGCCACACAAAGCTGCTGGTCTTACTCCAAATTATATATTAGGCAGTGGTGAAATCGAAAAACTTTAGCCAGTTGACGTAATTTTTGTCGAGTTTACGGATTGCATATTACGAAACGTCATGAGTTTTATTCGTTTTATGATGCCAGGCACATCCTCAAATATCTTCGACCTTTCGGTTGGGTTCGATTAGGTCACTGGAAACATGAAAGCAAAGTACAAACACCATGTATCTTATGGACTTCAAGTTATGTTTGAAATACTTCACCAAAACCTGTGGTTTAAACTTTCAGGCAAATATCAGTAGACAAAACTTGTCAGTTGCGAAGTATTGGTGAACATAATATGATCAGCTGCGTTGGTTTCAATCGCTTCAACAAAGAACAAATATAGAGCACCAAGTGTTCTCTTTGGGCACAAAAACATATGCAAAATTCTGGAAGATTTTTTACACTTTTTATCCATTCTGTCACTTTGTTTCTCTTAAAAGATGCCGTACAAATTAATATCAGAAAGCGTTAAGAATGTCGTATGTCATGACGTTCTGCGAGATTTAGTTCGTTGTGAATCTGAAAGGTTTTGAAATCGTACACGGATTTTGCCTTTTAGAAAACCGATGATTTTGTGTATAATCAAAAGTATCTCGTGGATTTAAACGTGATAAACTGAGCTGTTTGCAGAATCTCCGATACCACCACAGCCTTGTATTAGTTTTTTTCGGTTAGAACAGGAATGATGGACCTATTTACTATCACGAGCTGCATGAATTGTGGAATATCGCTGGCGAGCGGCAAAAATTTAATAATTTTTTCTTAGAATTTTACCCTTATCTTCCAGAAGGAAACTAAGGAGAGAAAACTACGTCAAAGAGCTAGAGAAACTTCTTTTGACTTACTGTCTACGTTTCTGCTTGTCATGAAGTTTCGTTTTGACGCGATGTTGTGTTCTAACTTGGTAGCGAAAATTCTGATGCCGGCCATATTAAATGTTCACGCTGGCCGCATTTGGCCCTCGGGCCGCAGGTTTCCCACCCCTGGATTAGAACTGGATTAGAGGATGAGATATGTGGTGACATGTAGGGCCCCAGGGTTGAAATTGACCTGAACTTTACTTTTTCTACCATCATTTGCAGACACTTAAGTCAAAATACCATTCAGCACAACTGCATCATAATCGGGGGTAGTTTCGGAATTCATAAAGAGCAGTGCGTTAGTATGATGGGTTTAAATTAAACTGGAGACCACCGAGACAACCAATTGTGAAGTACAGGTGATTACCTGGTTTATTGGTCTATAAATCATTTTCCACACGACACAACGCATGAGGTTTTGCTACTATCTTATTCAGTTTGGTTTAAGGTCGATCACTACAGCGTCTTTGCCTCATGTACATGTTGAGCATTCCACCAAATTGGTGGAAGGACGTTTTTTGAATTAGGCGATGGTCTGGGAGCATGTAGCTTGCCCTATCTTTAAACAGGGTTTTAGCTTAACTGTTTTTAGTAATATAAAATATCAATTACAAGCGTAAATGTCCCTGGCTTGGAATAGCCTATTTTTAATTAGACAACAAAACACTCCCATCGTTAAGGTTACAAAGTAATTGTTTTTAAGACATTTGAGGCCCAGCTGGCATATTGCGCCAACCTCTTATACGCGCGGTTATTTAAAACGCATATGTCTTCAATCGATAAACTCATTTTTGCGCCCTATTGAGAAGACAGCGACGTCGCCTTGTAGCATTCGAACAAACGACCGTTGTTATTATTTGCGTAAGCACGTCAGTTATCAGCGACAGTAGTTTCATTCGTTTAAAAATAAATACTTCTGGAGCATCTGCTTAGTGTGGCCTATATGAGTACAATACGTTGCATCAGGTTGAACTTGACATACATTGTGACAAATGCGATCATGTTTATTACCATTAAGCGGGAGCTGCGTGTGTTGACGCTTGTTTGTTTTGCACCGTTTCGATTCAGCTTGTTTTAGAAATTACGCGCAGCGCAAAATTTTCGCTTGTTCGAAATAGGCTTCAGCAAGGTTAACGCAAATTTGTTGAGAGTTTATAGAAGTAATATTAGCTGCTCTGAATCAACGAGTGCAGGTCGGTATGGTCTTGCTTTGATATTTAATTCTAATGGCAAACGCTGTGACAATCAGTCGCAACGATAGAACATGCTACTTCGTTAACTGAAAAACAGTTGGTTTAACTTATGTTCCAGAACAATAATCACGAAGCACTAGTCTTCGAAAGCTTTCTTGTGCCTCTTGCCTCCCGCCGCCACCTTCCACAGGTGTGGACTTAGATGACAGACAACAACACCTTCACGAGGGTAGCCTGCTGGGTCCAGCAATTACTTGCTTTTGAAAAGAATTCATTACTTCGATAGAGTAGACCGGTAGCTGGTTGTGGTTTCGTGTTAGCCAGGACAGTAGTAAGAATTCTATGTAGGTGTATAAAACATATTTTTACCACTTTATCTTAGTTAAACAAACAAATGCATTGATAGTTCACTCAAGAGGGTTTTTATCTGGTTCCTGCATCACCATTATCTGGTGTTTGGCAGAATGTTACAGCCTGCAGGGAGTTGAAAGCTTAGTACATTAAACCCAGGCTTGCTTTGAAAGTGATGATGATAAAAGGATTGTTAAAACTTATTGCGGTGGCAAAATATCTGATCGAGTTCTTCAATTCTTCTTTAAAATAGTCTGGTCCATTTCATCAAAAAGATTCCCCGTGTATACAAAAACTGCTTGAGATCAGTGTTTTAGTGTTTTGAAAGTTTCTGAGTTTCTTTGAAATCGGATAGTGGGGAATTTTGCAAAATGAAAAGGGAAAGTGGGAAATTTCCCAATTCCAGCAAATACGCTGCTACTATGTTTTGCGGTTCGTACAGCAGGGAGTGAACAAGTACCATGTCTGAGTTTCTTTCACCAGCCTTCCTCTCTCTGTGAGGCCACATTTCGGATGACAGCTGCCACAGCAACGTAAGGTCAACCCAACGCGCTAGTTCTTTGCAGGGCGAAATGGTTAACAAATCACTTTTGCAATGTTGAATACAGCATTGAACAAGAACCAAGCTACCAAAATTGTTACCGCTGCCGAAGTGAACTTTACGGGAGGTGTCTAGTTTTTTTGAGTATTGTGATGTTGCTCAACAACAGACGTGATGGACGATGCTTAATAATTTGCGATGAAGTCGGAAAAAAATTCTCATTTGATCGAAGTGTGAGAACAGTGACATTCAACTTTGTTTTCTCCGAGCCTAAGTCGATTTTTTATGCGCAAAACTCCTGCACATTTGACGTTTGAGTGCTTTTGCTAACTTTCATCTGTGCTATTGTAATGGAGCAAGCACTTTCTATTTCCTGCGTTTTGCTTCATCCTGTGGTGCCCCTCGCGGCTGCCCCAGGTGCCACAACCCACTGGCAGAAAACCAGTTGCGCGTTGGTGTAACTACCGGAATAGTGCTGCGTCGTTTGGTTCAAGTTGCACGACTCCCGACGTACTTATCCTACGGATGAAATTAAACGACGTAGTGCATAAAAATATTCACAAATTGCATTTAAACGAACTGAATTTTGCGAGTGAAGTCACTGTTACCTTGCTGCTGAAATAAAACTATTGTTAAGTCACTGCATGCATGTACAGTTAACTCCCGGTTAAATACGTAACTTGAGTCTGAGTAGTTTTTGCGAACTTAGCTGCTAATTAGAAGTTTAGTTTAAAAACGAATGCGGTCCGCGTAAATTATGGCTCGCTCAGAATTTTCGTTGCCCAATTTACGACACAACATCGCGTCAAAATGAACTCCATGACAGTGGCGTACGCAGAAAATTTTCATGGGGGGGTTTGGTTCAAGGTCATATGGTGGTTATTTGTATTTGGTGTGCACTGTTTGTGATGTCACACATTGACGTCATTTCCATGTTTCCAAACCAACGTTTTGGCGAAGTTTGTTGACATAGTATGCATATTTTTCTAAATCCACTCTCCTTATTATATATGTCGTTGCACGGAATATGAACTATCATCGCTCCAAGTTAGGCTATCGGGGAAAAACAAACTCAACGCTACGACACAGCAGTTCATAACTGCAAAAATAACAGGCTGCGCGTTAAAACAGGGGAATGAAACACACTCATCACTACGTCAGAGAAA
>Ga0210059_1000980_pt1 | contig 40975 bp, 28 predicted proteins | sample Ectturendosymbi2_FD_188042 | JGI IMG/M metagenome (GOLD analysis project Ga0210059, IMG submission 188042) | Ecteinascidia turbinata endosymbiont from Florida, USA - Sample 2 (SPAdes) (version 2) | ecosystem: Host-associated > Tunicates > Ascidians > Unclassified | place: Key West, Florida... | reverse complement strand
CCAGTCACTCCAGCAGTCCTAAACTTATCAAACTGGTAATTTTCAGTTGTCCTTATTGATACATAGAAAATATTCACTTCAGTTTAATGAAACCGAACCCAAACCCTAAACACGAACACAAAAGAATTGACCCAACCGGTCCCATCAAAAGTATGACGCATAACCAGTGCCACCAAAGATGTAAATGCGAGAGTCGAACCAAGGACCACTTGCATACTAAGCTTGGAACATTCCGCTCGACTACTAAGGTGTTAGTGTTAATATGACAAAGCTTAGCATTTTATTCAAACCGTGTCATGGCAGCGGACCTAGGCCACAGCCATTTTCTTTGAGTGGGTGCTTTCATCATGTTCTTTCAAATGAAGTTTAAATTTTCCAAAAAAAATTCTAACAGTTTATGATTTTATACAAAATTTGTTTTTTTTACTGGATTGTTATGCTTTTCCAGTAAAAGCTTGTATCCTGAATAAATTACAGCTGCAATGTGAATGTTCACCTTACCAAAAAATTAAGAGTCTACTTGAATACTGAAAGGTTTGCCAGACTTCTCGTGCTTCGAAATTTTCACATTTCAGTGTTTTAAATCAGTCACACCTTTTGTTGTCCAAGAATGATACCCACCAACTACTGCCGTACATCTTCAAACGCCAACCCTAGACAGCTCATCAGCTTAGCCTACTGGTGCAGATAAACGAAGGGCTGTATTTTCGCAGCCCGAGATTGGCGACTAGATCTGAATCCAATGCCGCCAATATCGCCAAAGTGCTAGTAAAAGCATTGTTAAACTTAATTACAAAATTCAATATCCAAGAAAATCAGGTGGTGAAAAATAGTCAAGATCATATTTCCTCCGTTTTTTCTTTAAAAATTCATCGTCAAAATAACAAAAATACTTTGCGATGGGCGGATATACCACCATGTTTCTTGTAGCCAATTGTTTGGTTTCTTTCCTTTAGGGCTGTGCCGAAGGCAGCCCCGAAACCGCCAAATTCATCGGCAAGTGTGCTGAAAACGTCATCGCATAAGCGGCGTCGTTGGAAAAGAGCGAAACATTGGTTTTGTTGGATTCTTAGGAAACGTTGAGCCAAAATGGTGTCGGAAGTACCAAAAATGATTGTGTTGTGAAATTTCGCAACTAAATCCAGACTTAAGGCGAGTTTGGCCGTTTGGCGGAATCTTTTGCCTTACATTTTGGGAGGGCTGCAGCCCGGCAGCCCCTCTAGACGAGCCGCCCCAGTTGTCTTGTGTAATTTAAGATTTAATTAGGAAGAATTTTTAGCAAATTACAATTGCTTTAAATCAAAAGGTCTCGATTGCAGTTGCAATTACACGAAACTGTGCAATTAATTACCCTCAGCTCACTCATAAAAAACACTAGATGGCCATAAAAAACACTAGAACACTAGATGAAATTAAAAAACACGAGATCTAGTGGAAAAACACTAAGAGTGGCACCATTGCCTACTGCTGTACTGCCAGTCTAAAAACTGCCAAACTGCGACACATGCACTACAATATTGTTTGTGACGTAACAAACAGAACAGTTTTCATAATGTCATCACAATGGATGATTAAATAAAAAACTATTCGAATCGAATGTACGTGGGGCGGCCAAACCGCGGCTCGCCAGCCGCACACGGCTCTTTGAGCTTTCCGAAAAATTGTATTTTTTTCAACATATTGCAAAGTGTAGAAATATTGTTAAGTGGCACTGTGGTCAGTGACGGATTTACGCATAGGCCATGGCCCAGCGCTTTTGGGCCCCGCACAACTCCTTTCTATGACGACTCATTATTAACTTAAAATTTGCGAAACTGTGAAGAGTCATAACTTCACAATTTACTTTGAAACGAGCGAAAATGCAAACGTCTAGTCTAGACTATCAGTACAGTAACAACACGATAATACTGTTTGCTACGCAATATAAGAATTATAATATTGCAGTGTCTGGCGGTCTTGCGTTGTTGCGAGCTTTTTGTCAGTGGAAGATTGAACATCAAATAAGGAAGTGCTGTGTCAAAGCTTTGATACTGAGGAACATGGCTGGGCGCGAGAGAGATGCAGGCCGTCTGTATGAAAGTGGTTACAAGCAGTAGCGTTGCCAGCCCAAAATTTTTTGGGAGGGCCAAATACTATGACTTAAAGCGAGCAATGGTATTTTATTTGAACATTACCTGTCAAAGCACAAATTGGCAAGATATGTTAGAAATTTAGGGGGAATGGTTCCGATGTCCCCTGGTTCCGATGTCCCCTGGCTACGCCTATGGTCACAGGAAAAGAATGAAAAAGAAAGAACAGTACTTTCTTGATGTTCAATCCTCCAGACAAAAAGCTCGCAACAACGCAAGAGAGCCAGGCACTGCAGAACTCCGAGGAAAAGCAGTATTGTCAGTATTGGATGCTACGTTTGGTTGCTATCAACTAGATTGCCCGGCCCGCAAACAGAGATTGCTTCTTGAAACTCTATACGCCTATGTTAGGTAAATCAGGTAGAACAGTTTCTCGTGAGTTTTATTTGAAAAAAAGTGTCTACGTTGGGCTTACTTCATATGGTTAGCTGAGGGTGTTGCGACAGTACTTTGTGCAAAGCTTGTATTCATGCTGTTTACCATCAGTCTAAAGAGGATTAAAACGCTGTACTTTGTATTGCTTGGAAAATGGCAACTTGAAAAGGCATAAGTAAACCCTATGTCCACTGAATGGATTGTGCTTGTTCGTTCCATAAAATATGTGGTTACTATAACAAAGGAGTTTACGTACAGCTCATCAGATCGACAACTAGAGGATATTTCTGAGGGCAGTAATACGGACCTGCATGAAAACGCATATTTCCGAAAAATAAACCTACAAAAAAACGCTAGAAATCTCGGAAATTTAACGAAGAACTTCTGAACTACACGAAAGAACCATAAATTCCAAGAAAAGATCGCATTGCCATTTGTTCCAGAGAAGAATGTAGGAAAGGTTTCAATTTCTGTTGAAGATCTAAGGCAGTCGTAGAACCAAAGTTGGCACCACAAAAGGTAGATCTTTGAGGGGGCCCTACACATAAGAGGGGCATACTTTCACGCTTTTTAGACAAAAGGCCAAATAGGTCACACCTGCGTGGGGCCCCAAAAACTAAGATGGCCTAGGACCCCGCGATCCCTAACTCCGTCCCTGACTTTGGTGACTAGCGTGCCGTACAGTATTACTTTGCAAGTCGTTACAAAAAATTATGATGTCACAGAAGCGTAGATTGCAAATAAATTCGTGTTTTTAGATTTTTATGTTGCGGCTCTTTGTAATTTGGGTTTTACGATTTGCAGCTCATACATGGAGCAGGTTTGGCCACCCCTGGAATGTCCTTTTAAACTACTGTAGCTGAGATTCGATCAGCCCTCTTAATTTGTTAGATTTGTTGAAACAGGCCGTTTGCATTCCTTGCCCGATTAACAATAATTTTGAATTGGAGGCTTCATTGCTCCAGTAGACCCCAGCAGTTTTTCATTGACGCCCTGGCCATTCAGCGACCCCTATTCGACCCCTTGACTATTCATCGACCCCTTGGATGGTCCAATTGACCCCTGGGGGTCGATATTGACCACTTTGAGAACCACTGCTTTAGTCTGTGCGAACCCTCGTAATTAGTTTTATAGACCAGTGGTTTTAAGCCTTTTTTTATCGCGACGCAGGCCTGCAGCCACGGGGAGCATTTTCCCCAAATTTTGTTGTGCCCAGAAAAATTTGTTTCAAACATGTAATGAAACCAAAAACCTTGCCCCCTAAAAATGTATTTTCCCCCCCAAAACCTTAAAACCTGGCTACGGGCCTGATCAGGTGCATTTCAAACACGAAGCCACAAGTTCTTTCGCTTGATTCACACGTAAAACCATCGACATGATTCACTAAACGCAGCACGCAGCCAAGGTGCTTTGAGTTTGACGACACAATAGTTGGTGTCAAGAAAAATTTCTGACTTGCGAAATTTCTGACTTCACGCTATGTGCGCATGCACAGAGTGATATTCTACATATCAAACACGCTTAGAAAGCTGATGATTAGGGCTCAGGGTTTAGTGTTTAGGTAAGTGTTAGGGTTAGAAAAAGAATAATAATTGATGTCTTAGAATAATTCCAATATTTTTCAGTGGTTATAATTATTCGCGTAGTGTAGCTTGTTGTGGGCATCTGACGTCTAACCAAAAAGTTTTTATTTACACAACACACATCGAAAAAGTAAACGCCAAACTGTATTACTTTACTCTGAGAAGAAAAATAACTGACAAACAATCACAGGTCAGAAATTTCGCTTGACATCGGCATACGGCTTGACCAACCGTCATATTGAGATTAATGGAAACTCGTTGTAAGACTCTGGCGTTATCAACACGGAATGTGATTAGGTGAATAAAACTAAATTTCATGAATAATGAAGACAGACAAATTTACCGAATATTTACAGTGCTGATCATATACCGGTAATTAGGGGCGGAGCTAGGGGGTGCCAGGGGGGCCACTGCCTCCCAAAAATTTTGCCTGGCCCCCCAGTGTCCCCCCAAAAATTTTTCAGGTCTCTTTCTGAAAGTCCTACACAGACCATTGACAGCTCCCCTTGTTGCAAAACTGGCCCCTCCAGTGGCCCCCCAAATGAAAATGTCTGGCTCCGCCCCTGCTGGTAATTGACTCTATGCGTACCACAGTTTCCTGGAGGCCTCCTTGGATCTTGAGGCCCTAGGCATAAGTCTACACAATAGTAAATCTGGCCTTGACCCTTGATTTTACTCGAAAAAAGTCTAGATCAGTGGTTCCCAGCAGGTGGGCCACAGGCGGTTTTCAGGTGGGCCATGGCGCCATTTTGCATTTTTATATGTTCAGAATTCACTGAGTGGTGGTATGAAGCACCTCTCGTGAACCTGAAATATCGCTGCCGGCGCAACGTCGTTAAGCCGGTTTTCTGTCATGTTTTTCATCTACCTGTGTGCTTTCAACTGCTAAACATATTAGGCTAGATTCAGAATGTATGATAGTAATATCAGATGCACGCATCGAGCGGTATGCAACTTACAGTAGATGCAGTGTGCAGCTCAGGAGTACGCATCGAGCAATATGTAACAAGTAAAATCAATTCTCAGTGATGAAGGAAAAAACGGAATGGTATTCAGTCTCGAATACAACTATTTTATTTTCCACTTGGCATATCTTACTGGCATATTTCAGCAACTCAATGAAGTTAATCTGAAACCACAAGAAGGACAATCGTCCATTGACACCCTCAGCACATTCGTGGAAAAACTTTGACAATTGTCAGCGAAAAACTCAAGCAGGAAATTTTGCTATGTTCGAGATTGTGCCACGGCGGCTGGTGGTGAAGTGAATGTTGGTATTGCTTCGGAATTTGTTCAACACCTTGCAGGGCTTCTTGAGGAATTTGTGCTGTACTTTCCCCGAAATCATCAAAACAGCTTGGATTTGGTGAAAAATCTCTTTGTTGTTGCAGTGGAGAATGTTGCAGTATGCATGCAAAATGATCGACTTTAAAAAGATTTTGGGGCCAAATACGTTTTCGAAACTACTACAATTTACGATTTTTGGCTGAAAGTGTCTGATAGCATGGGCGTCGGAAGGATTTTTTCCAGGGAGTGGCCATTACTGGATTTTACAAAATTTATTCTTGGGGGGACAAAAGTGGTGAAATTTGGTTTTCACCATTCCAAATTGAAAAAACAGCATTTTTTGCTAAATATTTCAAAAGCCAAGAGGGGCCAAGTCCCTCCCCTTCCCCCTTTCCGACGCCCATGTCTGATAGTTATCCAAATGTTGGAAAAGACGCTCTCAAAAAGCTACTTCTCTTTCCCAGCACATATTTATGTGAATCTGGATTCTCTACTCTTCTCTACGTGAAAATAAAAAATCGAAATTGACTGTCCAGACGATCTTAGATGCGTTCTTTCCACAACGCAGCCAAGAATTGACAATCTGGTAGAAAACGTCACACAAGAGCAAAAATCACGCTAAACTTTACCTCGCAGTCTGCTTAGTGTTGCTGATGCTAAAAGTAAATGAAATTCGATGTATTGCCGTAGAGCAGTGCTTCTTAAGCGAGTGAATGGTTCATCACAGGGTGAATAAAATTTTTGCAAGGGTGAATGACATTTCTGTTCCTCAATTTTTGTACTCTCTCATAACATGCATTTTACTTGTTTTTTACCCAACACATATCAGCAATCGTGAATAAAATGGCGAACTTCAAGCGTTCTAACTTTGTGTCTCAGCAGTCAACAACTTATCATTTCAGAAAAACCGTACTATGGTGCAGTTAACTACTTCTATTATGTAATGTAGAAAGCATGCTGTGAATGAAGTAGAGCTAATACTGTGGTCTAACAATGAACACTCGATGTGCTATGATTATTGTCACATCGGGCATATATATATTCACAATGGGACAGTCCTGTTACCACGGGGGGCTTTGGTGGGCTTAGCCCCCTAAACAAAGATAACACTATAAATCAGTTGAGTTTTTGTAACATTTTAGAATGTCAATATCAATCCCCCCTGCAGAAACGTAAAGCTCCCCTATTCAAGACTTTCTGGCGACGATTCTGCAACGAGGTGAATGGGAATGCAGCAATCGATGACAGGAGTGAATGAAACCGAAAAAGGTTAAAGAAACACTGTCCTAAAGCACACATTTTGTTTGCTGATATTTGTACCTAAATGAAAACTGAGAGTAGATTTTTATTTTGTTCTTTGATGGTGGGCCACGACTTTCTGTTGAAAGCGACAAGTGGGCCACGGCGTAAAAAAGGAACCCCTGGTCTAGATGTCTCTGACTCGGAGGGATTGTGATTCGACGCGTGACTACGTGACACGACAAATATTACTCGTGCGCATCACTGCTCTTGCTGAAAAAATGTAATTTCAGGGACCGTCGTTGTTGCTTGGGGTAGCAACTGTTTCAAACTACACCCCTTGGATCTATCACTACAATCTGGTATTTACCAACTCCAGCCTACATAGCAAACGAAGATTTTTCTGAGGTGTCTGCCTTATCACCAAACATGTTTATCCACTTTCTTTAAATGTCATTGTCAGCGCAACCCCCAATCTTTTCATTAAACTTTCTAATTTTTTTCCCATTCTCGCATGCATGTCATATTCACTCCACGTACTCAGGAGCTCAACGCGTGTCGTCGACCTGTTAGTTCACCTTGCTGTTGCTTATTTAGTCCAAGTCCACCATCACATGGAGCATGGCATGAACACCCGTTTAGTCCCGTATATTTTAAGTTCTATGCATTGCTTTACCATAGTTCTTTTTTGACAGCAGCAGTGGCAATATGGACTTCTGCTATTCCATGTTGCTGTTATACGACAGGGTAAAATTTTTACCCTACACTCGCGATTACAATCGATTACAGTTTTTTGAGTAATCATGATCGTAATCGATTGAACTGACCAAAAATGATCTGTAATCATAATCGATTACATTGCCAATTTAATCGTAAGCGACGATTACTTTTGCGATTAAACTTGGATATCTTCACCCTACATCATTGTGCGATGAACAGCGTTTGTGGTGGCTGGGTTTCCTCCTTTATCATCGTTTGTTGTGGTTAAGTTTCAGGGGACGCTATTTACCCGTCTATGCGGTTTAAATCCAGACAGTCCAGGGGCAAGCACAGCGTTTCTAGCTAATTCTTAATTCTCGCTTTGTTCCAGCTAGCCTTCCTGTTGGCTGCCAGAAGTAAGGTCGTGAGTCTAATCTAGTGAGACGTAGCAACAAAAATAGGAGCTCTTCTTAAAAACGGACTCACACTTCGGCAACAGAATAGCGGGACATCACGAGGAGAGGTGTTTGCTTCATGCAGAGTTAACTTGTGAATGTAAGTGCTGGAGTAGGCTGTGTATATAATTACTACAGTAATTTATATACAGTAAATTCACTTTCTTTCAGAGTAATAAGGTACTTTAATCCAAGTCGAAAGTACCTTTCCACAACACTGATAACTAGCACGTCAACCGTGATCCACCAGATACTGGTAAAAAAAGCTCAACCAAACCTGTGACGTTTTGTTAACCATCGACTACTGGTTCAACAGACAGATGCCCAGCTATATTGGAAGCACTGTTCATTTCATTTCAAATTAAAAGCTGCACAATGCTATGTTGGCTTGCAGATAATCGTAACATGCAGTTAGAAGAAATAGTCAGCAATTTTAAAATTACTAACAAACGAATTTTCAGGGTTGCTGGACGAATGTTCAGCCTGACTGGTGTGGTTTGCCTGACAAAAGATGTTAAGTGTTGATGTTTGTCAAGTGTAACAAAGATTTGAAACATTTATTATTTTGTTAAATCAACATTGGAAAGAGTTTGTTGCAGTGGAGTAAGTGACGGAAGAGAAGAGGAGCGATTTGACTCCCCTGGCCAGTTAAATGTAAAACCCCCCACTTCCCTTATATTTCGATTTTAATTTCCTTTCATTTGGTTTTTGCTATGGCGTCTTCTTTTTGTGTTTTTTGGAGAATTTTTCGTTCATTTGGGGTTTTAGTACAGATACCACACCCGGATTCACCATCATTTCTCAAGTTTTTTTTCTCAGTGTTGACTAGTAAGTCCCTTACAGAGGCCAGTGAACCTCTTTCAGCTAAGTTTCTCCTCTATCTCAAACCTCTAGTAACGCCACTGGTTTGTTGACTGCACGAACATATCAGCAAACAATGAAAGTTAAAAAAAAAAATTTCCGATGCTTGATCCTTACAGATGAGTAATTTCGTTTATTGCATTGATTCATATCGTATGTTGTCTGAAAATATACTTACATAAAACTATGCAAATGGGTTTTGTTTCCTTTCTGAGGATGTTTCAAGACAAATGTAATTGCGTTTCTAATCGTGATTACTTGCAACGTAATCGTAATCGATTACACTGTGATTTTGTTTATTCGTAGTTGTAATCGTAATCGAGCAGGCAGCAAGTAATAATCGTAATCGTAATCGATTACATTTGTGTTGTAATCGCCCCATGTCTGGTCCTGACCACTCCTGAACGCGTTTTTACTTACGATTGCCGTCGTCTAACGGCCGTGACGTCGAAGTTGAACTTTTCGGTGCGTGCTGTTATACTTTCTTCGACTAGCAGAGCAAACAAACCAATATTCTGAGCGTATAACTCGGAAACTGCATAATCTCTACAATTAACCTTACTCTATGTAGGATGTTTTACGACAGTTTTAGTGTAAAGCAGTCATGACTACGAAGGTTGCCGGATTCACGGGACATCGAAGGCAGCTGGTATCTCTGTCTGCGGGACCAGCTAGGTTCCCCTTAAATAAGTCATGTTCCGTCTCGCGTTGTGATCTAGTGTATTTCCTCTGGTATAAATAGCGCAACAGATTTGGAGAGATTTTGAAACAGCTTGTCGAGATTCATGCGTTTCGGACACTATCATTTCGGGGCAATAATTCCGTGTGAACTAATAAAAATGCTTACTACATACTTTCCGAAAGTTGTACTACTCCATCTCAGTTCCTGAAGCATACGGTGCATGCCGTACTGAGAACTAAAGGCAACAGCCGTGCTCGATACAATTCTTCACAAATAGACTACATATTTACGAAAATCCACATGAAGTACCCGTAATTTGTAACCCAGCTGCTTTGTAGATGAGCACAGTTTGTTGCATACCACCGGCTCAATGTAAAGCACAGTTTGCTCTATAGAGCCAAGTGAAAGCTTATTGCTTTTCGATATTTGTTTGGTTTAACTTTGAAGTCACGAAAAAATGAGAAAAGCATTAGAAGGCAAAATCCAGAAATGCCATTCACAAAAAGCGAATGTGCTGCTGTTATGCAAAAATTGCTCCATACACGGATTGAAGCTAGGTTCACCGTGACAGGCACAATGCGGGCTACTAAGTGTTGCGTCATTCACTTGCGCTACCAAGTTCAAAGCGCGGTTATTGAATTTCTTATGATCGGTGATCACCATATATTCAGTTTGTGGGTTATAATTAGCACAATACCACCATGATTGTCATTGATCTGGTTTTGCACGTGTGGTCATTTACCTTCCTCAAATGTATACTGCAAAACGCCTGTCACTGCATAAGGGTAAAAATTGTCATTAAGGTGTTGCTACCCTAAAAAGGGTATCAACTTTTATAAGATTAGTTCTGGTTCAGTTTGTCACAGTTTGATCTATTGTATGGAGAGTCGTGATCGGTGCGGTAAGCTCAGGAGGTAAGAACATTCTCCACTGGACTCGGGCTTCTACAACCTAGCTTATGACATCACAAAGTATTTTACGCTTAATAATTGGTACCATGACAAAACAAAACTTCTCGTTGCTCTTCTCTAGATAGCGATGTCTACGGCAAGTAGCATGTGCGCTGTGTTTTTACTTTGGCTGCATTTCACCTGCAGGTTGAAATAATGGAAACGAAGACAGGTGAGCGGCGTTGAAATTGCCTTGAAAAGACCACTTAGGGAAATTAACTGCGTTATTTTCTTTTATTTCTTTTCTGTGCTGTTTTCATGTGATGTCGAGAACAGGCTGGTTATTGCCACAGTACCAGGGCCACGTTTGTTTAGTAATCTAAGCGTTTGACATGAAACTGAGGGCTTGCTTGCCACCAGGCAAAATTTTGAAGAATGTTATCTTAGTGAAGCGAGCGATTTATGACAGGGAGGTATGACCTTAGCTGAAGCCGAACCCAATGCTTTTGAACGGCTGGTCGCCGCTGAGTAGACTGCGCGACCTGCGTTTTTTAAAGCAACTGAATTCGTTGCATGTCGATTGGCCAATTTTTCTCTCACTGAGTTCTTCCTATGCTGGTTTGAAATTGCCGTATAGGCAGGTCTAACCTATTGGCTAGTTATTTAGCTTCTCCATAAGGTGAAAGCATAGGCGGTTGATGGAAAACTGTATGCCAAAATGCTTCTCAGATTTGTTTGTTTCCGTGTGACGTTGTGTTCCTTCCAGAACAAATAAAATGTGATCAATGACAAGAGAGCATTCCGGGTAGGAAATTGTGCTTATTAGTCTTCCAGCATTAGGGGCGACAGAAAAGTGTTGAATAATGATGTCCACAGTCATAGACATTCATTGGCGTATGAAACAGGGAGTCTGTGGGGCGGACACTTTTTTCGCAATTTTCGTACACATTAAAAATGTTGACCTATTTTTTGCTCTTCACTTTCTTTGAAGGATAAAATTTTCTGAAGTTTAGTAAAACTTTGGTGGTACATAAACATTTGACGGCCTTCTGCCTGTACTAGCACAATACCCCTGACTCTATCTTGACGGTTAACGTGTTGGCAATTCCCAACCGGGTAAGTGACAACAGTCACCTGCATCTGCCATAATTTGGTAGCTTAATAGCTTAATATTTAAAGTCTCAGTGACACTGGTCCCTGAAGTGTGATTTACACAGTTTCAGCCATTGACTTCTTCAGGAACTCAGAGCCCTGTCGCGGCTAGAATCGGTTCAGGTGTAAGGGTTGAGCTAGCGGTTAAAGTACAGAATATGTAGACTGGTAGTGATGCTCCAACCAGAACCAGGGCTGGATTAACCATTGGGCAAACCGGGCGATTGCCCTGGGCCTCGCGCTTTTGGGAGCCTCGCGCTTGAATATGAAAAGACTCCTTTGCTGGCTTTTCATGTTTTTTAGGCTGTTCTCCACGCGTCAAAATTGTGGAAATTTTGACGCGTGGATAACAGCCTAAAAAAACATGAAAATTGTAGAGAGTTTGGTTAGCATATAGGTTAAGGAAACTGTTTTTCATCATAACCCTGGTAACATATTTCATTGGTATCTCTCACTAATTGTAGCAGTACATTTGTTGTTAAACTAAGAAATTTTGTGCAATCTTGAACTGCAGCCGTATCTAAAATCCCACAAAAATATAATCCCAATGCTTTCTTTCTCTAAGTGAAATTTGTTTTTTAATTTGTATGCATGGGGAAACATAGACATTTAAACATTCAGTCCTTACCCTTGTTTCGCCAGTTTCTTCAATTGGCATTAGAGATATAACATTATATATATAACCCCGAAAATGATCTTGTGTGAAGATATGAAAGCGACTGAACACATTCTGTTTCATACGAAATGTTTACTTTCTTACCTGATGTACGCATGCAAACATTGTAATACAAAGTTATCTTTCTATTATTAAACACACTGAAGTTGCTGATTAATTTAGCACTTCAAAAAACAGATTTAACGCGATTTTTCATAACTGAACCCAGACACCCAGGTCATCTAAAAAGGCAGATCTGGGTGAAAAAACGCAGTGGGAACCCTGGTCACCAGTGGCGATTCTACAATGAAAAAACTGGGGGGGCCACTGTGGGGCCAAGGAAAAAAGTAGGGGGGAAAACATAAATGTCTCCCCTGCATGGTGATTTTTCGTTGTAATGAAGATTGATTTGCTATGATTAACCCTATCAAACCCAACATAGGCTTGTGAATATTGTCAGAACCGTCGCCAGAAAGTCTTCAAGCCGTTAAAAATTTTGCCGACTGCAAGTTATCTGCTGTATATGTCAATCAAACGAACTTGAACGTGAAATTAAGTACAAAACTGAGGGGGCCAGCCAAAAATTTGGGGGGCATGGCCCTCCCAGGCCCTCCCTTAGAACCGCCACAACTGGTCGCATGCAGAAAATCGCCTACTACAGTAGCTTGATATGAAGGTTTTAAGATTTATTGCCGTGTCATTGTTACGCAATAAAGACCAAATACAACAATCTTCTCCGAAGTTTCGCAACCCGCCTTTCTGCACGCAAAGGAGCGGACATGAATGAACTGCAGTCTCATCACTGCATGACACCAGAGAAGTGAACCAGACTCTGTGTATTGTCAGTGTCAAACTGGCAAATAAACTTTCATTGCAACACTTAAATGAATTAACCGGGACTTAACTGCTAACGTCAGGTTTTCTAGGCATTTTTTGTTCTTAGTCCCAATTTCCAGGGGGAAATGCCCGTTTTGTTCCTCCTGCGGACACCCATGAGTGTATCCAGTTAGCAAGTACCAAGGACAAACAGTTCTAGAATCTATGCCACCGACAAAAATGCAGCGATTTGTGAAGTGAAGATGGTCAGAGAGTCTATGACAAAAAATATTCTTGTATAGTGTCACGGTAGCAAAACGATGTTTTTTTGTGATAGGCCTACAACTTTCTGTTTGAACAAATTAACCACATACGAACTGCCGTGCAGGATCACGCCCAATTGTCTCTGAAGTGTAGGCTGCCAAATTGTATCAATTTTGACGTTTTCGGCCGGTGCTTTTGCAAAGTCGAAACGAGGGCATGTGAAACGCTACGCAGTTGCGCTAAAGCGTTTAGGGGGCCTCGCGGTCACGACTTTTCCCGGGGCCTCGCGTTCAATTAATCTGACCCTGACTCCAACCCAACACATGTAATATTGAAATGCATATGCATTTAGTGATGAACCGTTGAGTTCAGTCAATGACTCTATTGATTTGGCGCTGATGCTCGCGTACGCAAGGGGGGGTTTTGGGGGTTAAAACCCCCCCTTAAGCTTGATATTTTGCAAAAACTTTATTACCTGCGCAAAGGAGATTAATGGTTTTCGCATACTTTTTGCTTGTTAATTTGTCGACTTAATGCAAACACCACGGAATAAATTTGCATGCAAATTTCAAGGAACATAAATGGGCCAAAAAGTAATAATTCGGTTTTTGGTGGGAATCTGGGTTATCGTCTGCGTCCAGAAGCCATCTCGCCACATTTTGCAGACCATTCGTCCACTATGCATGTTTAAGATTGTGTTCCGCGTTAGTTCACTTTATCCGGAACGGTTGTCTTTATTTTGTCTGCTATGGCTGATCAGCGCAAGTGCTGGCCGCATTGGCTTCATTACCAATTTCTGTAGCATGATAGAACTGTTACACGAGCTCAAAAACAGCAGTTTTTAACATAGAAGCATCCATTTGATGATGTCTTAGCACTCAGCAGGGTAAAAGGAAAACTAAAAGTTTGCTGGACTTCTATACATAACAAAAATCGGAAGTTTTCTTGCGTACTTTATGCGCATTCTCAATGCTCGTGTGGTTTAGCAAGATTCGATCTTGCAAACCGGGTTGCGCGCCAGCCAGTCCAGCCGCACACTTTCTATGCTCGATTGCTCGTATTCGACAAGACCTTAGCACAGCCTTATTTTGCAGTTGTAAATTGCTCCGACGCAGTGATGAGTGTGTTTTACTCCCTTGTTTTAACGCACAACCCGATATTTTTCCAGTTATGAACTGCTGTGTCGTAGCGTTGAGTTTATTTTCCTCCGATATCTCAACTTGTAGCGCCAATAGTTTATATTCAGTGCAATGACACATAAAATAAGGAGAGAGTGTGTAGAAGAATATGCATACTATGTCAACAAACTTCGCCAAAACGTTGGTTTGGAAGCATGAATATGACGTCAAATTGTGACGTCAAAAACAGCGCGCACCAAATACAAATGACCACTATATGCCACTGAATGAACCCCCCCCATGAAAATTTTCTGCGTACACCACTGATTGCAGGATCTTTGATCAAGGTTTTATGAACGCATGGGAGCTGTGAATACCACATTCACCATAAAATTTTCAAATCAGTCTATTATTAAAGATGTTTCATTTTGAACACAACAATGAAAGAAGTCTTTCAATTAGAAACCTTTTCGTACTGGCATGTCATGGCATCAGCATTCTAGGGTCAAAATCATAAAAAATTTAAGGTTTTCATTAATCCATGAATAAAAATATTGTAGAGGTAAATATATTATATCGTCAAAACTACGTGCTTAGATTTGAGAAACCTGGTTTAAATCATCCAAAACTGGCGCGTTGTTGTGTGAGATCGAGTTTTAGCGCAGCGTAGTTTCTTCAATGCGTTGTTTCGAAAACGTATCCTGTAACAATGGGCAGTTCCGTGCTTCGGTATCGAACAAAAGTCGTACGACAGACGTTTCTAACCGGGGAGCCGCGGCCCTTAGGCTGGTGCCAAGTTTTGGCCAAGTGCGCCGCGTGATCCTGCACGTTTGTCTGAATCTGATTGCCCCCATGCCACGACGTTTGTGTTTCACACAGACTGTGTCATGCATTATCGCATTATCTTGAGTTTGCCATCGCACAGAATGAACTTTACCTTACTCCTATCCTACCTCAGCGGAGTAGGTATCTGCAACAGCGAGCAGCATCGAAACATTGCGATATAACTGAGCGTAATGGGAGATTGTGGTTTGTATAAGCGCGTGTGCTGGTTTTACGAGAATCGTAAAGCTGCGCTCGCCAGCCAGCTGAGACACGAATTCTTTGTAATTGACCTTAAGTTGGGTCCGGCTTATAAGTTGAGTCGTACTTTCATGTGAGTGGGTTATTTCATTCATGCTTTTCGCAGACCACTCGTATCGCCTGGAATGACAGATGTGCAATTGATAAAATTTACTGGTGTCAATGGAATCGGAGATTGTGATGAACCGGTGTTTGAGTAATAAACGCATGTTTTTCTGCCTAAAAGAGTTGGTGCGTGGGCTTGATTCTGCAAAGTATGACTTGTGATGTGATTGATTTGGCGCTGTTAAATTTCAAGGCTGCTGATTTCAACGTTTGTGTTTTTCTACGTTGCACAATTAAAAGTCCTCCAAAGTTATTTTGAACAAAAAGTTGAAGTAAGTTGTTAACCGAGCAAAAGCTTGTAAGTTGAAACGGTCCAGAAGAAGCAATCGCCTTCGGTAGGAATCCATGGGCCAAAGAAATTTTGGGGAGGCCAATGCTTGATTTCAGGCAAATAACACTATTTTGTTTCGGAAACCGCCTCTTAAAGCAGAAAATAACTTTATTTTCTGAAAATTGGGGGGCATGGCCCCCTAGGCTCCCTGGCCATGCCTATGGTCTCAGACCCTTCACATACTTGCATATGCGACTGACTGTTGAAAGTTTTTTCAATTTTTTAAAAAGTTTTTAGTTGACTTTTTTTTTCATTTGGATTTATATTTTAAATAAATTGAGTCGAGTGGAGGTTGTATGATGAAAATGGATCAAAAATCAAATACACCAGGCAGGACTTTTATAGAGGCAGACATGGGCGTCGGAAGGATTTTTTTCCAGGGAGGGAGCACTAGGGGATTTTTCAAAAATTTTTTTATGGGGGCCAAAAGTGGCAAAATTTGTTTTTTCCCACTCGAAACTAAGAAAACAAACTTTTTTGCTAAAATTTTCAAAATCCAGAGGGGCCAAGCCCCCCTTCCGACGCCCATGGAGGCAGATTGCTTTATCTGGTATTGTTTACTTGTACAATTGCCTCGGTGGAACAGTTTTTCGCCGTAATCGCACTTAAGAGAAATTTTTTTGAGTTTTGCAAAGGGTTTCTTCTCTATCTTCTCTTGCCATTCCATTTGCACTTTTAATCTGTAATGAAAGGGTACCGGGCCTATGAGGTCCTGACGCATATGGCATGACCCTACAGTACAATAAAGTTTAAATTTTTGAGATGTTGCAGTTGTAAAGGCTATCGGATTTAAGTCCTATTATTCCAAAACCAGTCTGATGGGTCAAGATTCTACCTTACCAGCGGACACACGCGAGAACGACGAAATGACAAAGGTTTTGTTCAGAGCTACTTTACGTGTGATTCATGTGCGGTTGGCAGTGTACAAACTTGAATACCTGTGCAACTTATGATTTAATCTTTGCATAATAGTGTGCAAATCAGTCTGAATTTAAGACAGAGCTCGTTAGATTTTGTTTTGTGATGAATGTTGGCAATTTCAGGTTGTGATTTCTCAGTTACATCCTCAAAACATCGATTTACTTCGGTTTCAAAGCTTAATTAGCTGCTGGGTTTAATTAAAAAACATTCATGGACTAATGTGTTTATAAATTCAAATACATTATCTCTCAAATCGAGAATAATGGTTCACGCAGCCTATCAAAACACTGGATGTTTGTTGAAAGCTAAACCTTGTACACCATTTTCAAAATTTTGAGTTTTTCAGCGACATGACAGTTCGTGCGGCAACGGCGCGCTGTGCCAACACAGAGGTGCCGCAGATTGTACGTAAGCTGTAGAGTGACGTAAGGCCAAGGTATCGAAGACTGGTGGTTGGTACCTAAAAATAAACACATTTGCAAAAGTTCATTAATCGCAAATTTGGCCCATACATGAACTAAAGTTGATTGACGTGCTTTTAGTATGCTTGAAGGATTTGCCTTGCTGAAGGACCTGTAAAACTGCCCCAAAAACGTATGGAGCTTTTATGCCAATTGCGGACACTTGTTGCCGGTAACTTGCGCCCGCGATTGCTGCTGTTGAAACTAACAACCTATTGTGAACACAAGCTGACAAAGAACCTGTGATGAAAGGTCATGCCGATTGACCACATGCCCTTAAAACGTAACTTCGTATCCAGAGTAAGATAAAGTAGTTACAAAATCGAAAAAGCTCGCTTGTTAGTAATAAACGCAAAAATACTTTATGAGACACTTCTTTTTTGCAATCAATCTTTTAAACTTGCACGTGGTCTCAATTCTGGCGACTGTTGGTGAGTTCCATTGATATAGATTACATTTGATATGTGCGGTCAATGAAGCATAACGTTACAGATTTTTGATAAATTAAGATAGCTCGTTGCAGCATGAATGATTAAATTGAAAATTTTGATCAAAACATGTAAAGACTCCTTTCATCCCCATACTCGTTCAATGTTATGTGCAAGGAGCTTTTCTAACTTGAAAAAATGTGGATAAGCTGGGGCTGTTACTCATTTCAAATTATGGTACGATCTTTCATCAAGAATTTTTCATTTAAATCAATAAAATCAATCGTACGGTTCTTTGAGAAGACTTACCTGACATTTCGTTGTCTGGCTGAAGAACGAATCAACATTTTGTTGGCTGGATGAACCACGAATGAACTACAAGGCCTGTTGGATACATATCGGATTTGTCTAGTTGACACGCATGACTACATCCGGTTGATCAGAGCTAGTATTCGCTGGGCGCGGACAGCAGAGGTCGTCGGTGCCAGAGTCGCATGTTTTATAATTTAATAATCGCTTTTAGTGACAACCCTGATCGAAGCAACTAAACCTTTTTGCCGATAGCAAACTGTTATTTCAGAAAGCTACTATGGAATTTTTTTCTGCTATACGCTTTTCATCATAAGCAATGGTGAAAAGGGAGTGTGCATGAGTCTGATTTATCCCCTAGTCGTACAATTACTTTCGAGGTACCCCGACTACATTACGATATGGTTTGAATGATTTAAAGATCTTATAAAACAGAGTGGCACCAGTGTTCCCTTTAAGAAAATTCTACGCTGAGCAAATGTTTGTTTTGTTGCGCACGAAGCGCATGCAACTGCGTAACCATACAGACACACAAACAGTGAAGCGCTTCCAGCGTCAAAAGGGCTATGTGATGTATATATACCGTATTAATTTAGAATGTTGGAAGTGCGCGAAATTGAGATAGCACTTCGCAAATTGTCTGGTGGTACTGCGCAATTGAGCAGTTGCGCGCCTTAGAGGGAACACTGAGTGGCACACACAGTAGTTTCTTAGAATATCCGTCAGCCCTAGATCAAGTGCTATACTTTTATTGTTTGTTCGAAGTTTCGGAAAAGGCCACGTGAGTTTTTGAATTTTTTGTGGGTTTTTCGGTTTCTTTTCATGTACTATTTACGGACTAAGAGTCTGAATTTACTGTGTCAGTAGTTTTGCTGATAGTTTTTCAATTTTTCTGGGACATTTAGTATTTTATGCATGTTTCTTTCCAACAGGAAAAGACACGATCAATCCCAGAAAAGCTTATCAGTATGCTTAAATTGGTCCTGTAACAAAATCGACGTACGATTGCCAGCAGCAGCGTTGTAGTTGATGTCGATGATCACGTAATCCTCGCAAACTGAGCCGCACGAGGAAAAGCAAGCTCGCGACAGTTTGAACAAGCTTCCGCTGCGAGTTTGCACGAAGCTGAGCGAAGCTTGCTCGAGACGCGTCGTTTTCAACGCAAATGTTGCCAATTGCAAATATAGTTTTGTGAAGTGGTTAGACGCTGAGTCCGGGTCAAAATACTTTCGTTTGTGTGTCAAACGCTTCAGGTTTTTAGCTTGTACGTTAAGTAAAGCATTACCGCTGTGGAGGGCTGATAGTTTTTAGGACTATTGTTGATATCATCAAAATTGTGCCATTAGCCCCAAAGGAAAACATTGGTCATGGCAAGCGCAGTTTTTATTTGAGAAACTTTTAGCACCCTCGAAACGTAAGCTGCCACACGTAGCTCCCTGATGCGGTGTCGCTGCAATGCGGTCGGTTCCAAACATTTTGTTCAGAAAGTAGTTCAGTTTGCACGGAAGTGAGTTCCGTTGTCCAGCGCTGCTGGTGATCGACGTTTTAAATGACCAGCTTCTGATCACGCATCACTACGATGTCCTCGATCGCACCTCTGTCTCATCCAAAACGTTTGAAACATTTCATACTGCGAGCAACCTTTGCTTTGCATTTCGGAACGTAACTAATGGCCGCTTGTAAACCCAAAAGTTCTTAGACTAGGGCTGCTGGTAGTGGCTGAAGAAAATCAACATTATTCGTGGCAATAAAACGCATTGTGATGCAGTGAAAGTCCGACTGGCCATTAGTAAAGATATAACGTCGAAGTAAGTTCAGAAAAGCATGCGTTTCATACCGCGTGATGCGCACGAGTCTTTCACGAAACTTGATGCCTTACGGTTGGTTTTGAGACCAAGGTAAAAATATTGTGTTTATGACCGGACCAGGTCCATCCACTGGTCGCTAACGAGATTTGTGGAAGAGGCAAATACACCGATATACGCACCGGACGCGTATTAGCGATGGTCATACACCAACCCTACTACTGCTCCCGTCAGCTCGGTTTCTTTTATATATGAGGAACTGCCATCAGTGGCGCTGTCTTTTTACGGTGTTGTTTTTCGTTCTGCTCTGGTTGGTGCGCGCCGAGACAAAGAAGAGAGTAGTTTTCTCCATCACCTTCGCGAGCCAGTGCGCTTCCCTGTGACGTAGGGCTGATCGGTTTAGTCTCAAATCGACGAGGCAGCCTCTTCTCGCCTGACGAGCAATGTCGATTTGGCGTGCTTTTCGGTGACGAGGTGTGCGTTTTGTTTGGATCTGTGACGAGCGCAGGTGCGGATTCCGGTTAATCAGTATCATATTGAGCAGGTTTTCGTGCGGTTATATCCTAACTTTCAAGTTTTACTCATGTTTGGGGCATGAGCGAAGGAAAAAGCTAATGTTTGCCAACCAATGGTGTTTGTGGCTTGTGGAATACATGCATTATTGACGTGATGCGCAGCTTGCATTGCTCGGCTACAAGCACCAGAAAGTTGACCGAACGCAGCCGGTCATGCATGTTTTTCTGTCAGTCGTATACTTGAGAAAGGCGCAGTTTCATTCAAGTTTCATCTGAAGTTGTGTTGCGTGATTCGTTCGAAAAGTCTAGCCCGGAGGTTTAGGGGCCAACAAGGATACCTGCTTCATGGCATTTCGTTTTACTCAAAACGTATTTCGTACATGCTTGTCCCCTCAGCTGCCTGTGGGACTGCGGAGTCGCCCGCTTATCGAAACACAAGATTTTCTATTTTTGGTTCCACTGATGGTAGTGAAAAAGCTGGCGTTGATGCAGACCATTCAAACGGCTTGCATTGGGAGGTAACCTTCCTGCATGTACGAGTTGTGATCGGTTTTGCCTTTTGTTTCATGTTACAGCAAGCCAACTTTGGTCTTTGTTGTCTGGTGCGGCGCTCTCCGCACGTCGGACGAGCGACTGTTGTTTGAGTGATATTGCGACGCACGCGTGGAACAGCCGATTTTGCTCTGTCTTAGTCACATTCGAGCTGGAGCGGCAGCAGTGGTTTCGTCTTTTGTATTTATGGCCTGTAACATTGCTATATCGCTTAAAGTTACGTCACGCGAGAAGACTGTTTTAAACGTACGCATGTCACTAAAATTCTTCAGGTTTGTTCTTTCTCGTAGACATCTGGTGCTGTGTCAGTGACCAAGCCTTGCGGCCGTTTACAATTCGTTGCAGATGAGTACTGTGGCCGTAACGATTTTCTTGTTTTGGGTTTGTTTGAGTTCTTCGGGCTAATTTAGTGTTTATTTCAGTAATCCAGTCATACGTGGTCATTTGTATTTTAGCACCTACTTTGATTCCGAGATAGCACTTCATGAAATTGGAGAAAACAGATACCCCATAATCGTTATTTTTTCGATCGAAATTTCATATGGTGCGGTTAAGACGAAAAAAAGTGCTAATCTTTGGCACAAGTTTTCATGGCATGCTGACATCAGAAGGAAATAGAATTGACCTCGAAGTCCAGGGTTTATGTACATACAATTTCAGATTAGGAGTGGCGCTGCGGCCGTAGGTGGGGCGTGGTGTTTGCGTCGTATATAACCAGGCGTTTACTGTCCATAGCCTGGCTTTTCGGCTAAAAAATAGACGTTGATCGGGTTAGTGATCACTGTGAATGTTGTTCTGTCATATTATTGTTGCCGTTGTAGTTGCAGAAGACTTATCCACGAAATGAAATAGACCAAAGATTCGATGGCATTCGGGTAGACACACTGAAGTCCTGTGGCACACTATGTGCTAGCGCTATGCCATATGCCTGCATGGTTGATCTGGTTATCGCTATGCAGACCCAACTTCCTCTGTTATTTCAGCTTGCTTGCATTATAGTATCGGAGGCTTTAGACAATTCTGTAATAGAAGAAAAGTATTTTTGCATGGTAAGTTGTTGTCAAGCTGCCTTTTTGTTCCAATATGCGAAGGTGTCGGTTGGTTAAGGCACACGCAGGTGCGAGCAGTTTTTCAAAAGATGATTTCCTTGTGATCGTTCAAAAGTTTCCCCTTGTTAGGAGTCAAAATTTAGGCATGTATTCTGTCATAATTCCCTGTAAAGCACAATGACAGGTCATATAGTTACTGTCCTGTTCACTATGAACACTCATGAAGAGCCACATTTTAAGTACGTGCAACACAAAATCATGGTTTGGGACAGAGACACATCGCAAAAAGCGACCAATTGGTAAACCAACCAGTCAGCCACTCTTTGCAGGTGAATCATGCGCGTACACACATACGTTATTTTAACCGCTTGCATGTAAAGTTGTGATTTTCAGAAACACACGTAATCACGAACATGCCGACACGTACGCGCAGAATTGTGGTTGGCAGGAGGCGAGAATTGCCTACTCGAATAAATTGCAGGCTTCACGCGTTCGTGACAATTTTTGCGCAAAAGCTCGACACACTGCCGCCCACAATTTGGGGGACACTACTGCACCTTTTGCCCCCCCGGCTACGCCCCTGCACGCACAGTCACACAACACACACACAAATACACGTACAAAAGTGCATCGAGAATGCAATCGCTGTCTCACACAAACTTGGGGTTACCAATGACCATATGTCCCAGTTTTTTGGTCGTTGCCGGTTTTTGCTTGATTGTCCCAGAAAATTAGAATGGCTACAAACACCAAGAAAAAGTGATGGTTACAAACGGAATGGCGAAAGTGAGGCGCAAAAATTGTTGTTTCCGTTTAGGAAAAATCAGTACTTCTTCGCTCTTTGTTTATTACTTTATTCTTACAAGTTTTCGTTTGTCAGGAAAGTTAGCACGCTTCATCCTGTTGCGGACACTTAAATTGCCATTTGCGTGATTTGAAAGCTTGGTTAGGAAACTGCGTCCCTGCCGCTTTGGAAGAATGAAATTGTGATCGTCTTGCACAAACCCACTGATTCGTAGATGTCGTTTGTGACGCCTGCAATTTTTACTCGTGCTCAGATTGAAAGTTTGGAAAATATCGGAAGCAGAAGTAGCACATAACAATGCTTATCTCTTGTGCATTATTGGAGCTAACCGCGGCGTGAACACGTTTAGGCTTACAGGAACTGCGTAAAGTGCTAACTGCAGTTTTTGTGTTGTCGCAAGGACGCTGCCGTGCCTAAGATTGCTAAACAGGCAACAGTGTAAGTTCGGACTGCAAGTCAGTGAAATGCTGGCTTTTATATGTGCTTCGAGGAATTTCGGGGTAGAGGTACGTCGCTGTTTTGCACCAACGCCAGAACGAGGCAAATGAAAGGCGACAGCAATAACCGAAGCAAAATACATCAATCAAATATCAAAAACCTGTGACGGTTTTTGTTTTCCTGGCCGTTTTGTTGTTGCTGGTATTGTCAGCTTCTTCTTTGACCATGTTCTCTTAACGCAGTGGTTCTTAACCTTTACAAACACGCCGAGACATTATGTACTTGTCTAAGCTTTTGTCGAACTCCATTTTTGCCCAATATAACAGAAAGTAAAAATGGGTCACTCCACCTAGTCCTTGGAATACCTCTGGGCCGCTTTCCCGTGGGATTGGTCAGCCGGACTTGTCTCGCCGTCGAACCCAGGTTAAGAACCACGGCCTTAACGCGTATGTTACGCCCACACAGTTTGGTCCCCTGCTTTCGCTATGCTCACCGACACTTATGATTTATTTATTTGTAAACATAATTAGAGGAAGAAATAGTGTGACTTTAACTTTTAAGTGAGTTCGATTCTCAAGAAAGTTTAATATCGTAGTCGTACTTTTGTGGAAATTTATTACAGTAAGAATATTTTTGGAGTTGCCGTATAAGCAGCGCAGTGGCACAGCGTTGCAAACACAAAAGCAAGCAGTTTTGTGTTCACAAAATAAACACATGCGTATTTTTGTTCATGCATAGAAAATTAACCTTATAGTGTCGTTATAACGCGGTGCCTCTGAGGTCGATGAGTTAACACTGGTGTTTCACGATACTGCTGTGCTTCACCAAGTTTCCAGATTCAACTATTGGTTGCTTTGCAGCGGTGTCAGTGTGTACACGACGTACCTTCTTCCTTCCCAGTGAAACGTTTTGTTCATTAAGCTGCGCGGTGTTTTAAAAATCACGTTTTCACAGTTCAACTAGAATTTGTTCTGTTTTCACTGCGTCCTGCAAAAGTCCAGGACCATTGATCGTCTTTGTAGACGCCCGTGTGTATTTCACGTGGAGATAAGCGACCAACAGCAGTGTCTCACCCCGCCAGTTATTGCCCTGCAGACAGCGGTATCACTGCAGATTTCCTACGTAGTTGATACATTCAGTAAATGCGGACGCTTTGCACTTTGTTCAAGCTGAAGTGTCGCTATTCGCTGTGTAAAAGATATACACGTGCAGCCTATTTAGCTATGGTGCTTTGCTATTTAGAAAGAGTATTGTTTTTTATTTTAATGTTTTTTAATTTAACTGTTAGGACACAGACTTGTGACTTATCAGCCTGCCTAGCAGGTAAATGAAAGTTTTGACTCGTGTTGAGCCCTCTCAAAACAAAAACAAACGGCAATGAATGTAGAAAGCAGACGCAAACCTTGCTCTGGAGTCTAGTGAATTGCTGTTTGCTTTCATTTTCATGCGGTTCCAAAAACAAAGGCTTTGACTTTACTGCGGATATAATGTACGTGATGGCGCGACACCCATATCTTACATAATGAAAAAAGCATCGAGAAGAGCTGCATTCATCTCTCCAGTTTGTCCAAGAAGAATACCACACCTCACTTCTGTAGAAGAACACTGAATCTTGTGATTGTCTCTTTCTTGTGGTGAATATTGTAGTGTAGAGCATTTTATAAACGGGAAACGAGAACCTCTACTTTGCATCAATTCAAAAGAAAATGTTGTTTCACGTCCCTTCTTTTAAAAGTAAGGTATTTTTTTCCTAACATTGTTTTGATGTATAGCCGTTAATAGGTGTCGGCATGCGGCAAATGTCCAATTGTTCTGTGCTTGAAGTCTGATTTGTAAATGCAAACAATGATAAATAAAGTAAATAAAGTGATTAAAAAAGAATCTTTTGAGGAGACAAGACAGTCAAATACAAAGCCGACCATCGCCCAGAACATGTTTTCCGACATATGTTTAGGAAAGGCAGATAAAGCAATCGCTAAAAACAGTTTGAAGTTTGAACACCCTTCACCTAGTGCGGTGGAACGTTGCCATGCTCTGCTTGCAAGTATATTGAACAGGCCGTGTCAAACTTTTACGACTACCAAGTCTAAATAGGCGCCGCAAAGGCGCAGTTGAATGTTTTTGTCTGATTGGTATGATCAAGAAAGCCTTTGTCTGATGATTACAAACAAAGTGAATGACGCAAATCTGGTAAAGTTAAGACTAGAAGTATGATTGTACCTTCGTCACTCTTTTTGTTACAATGTGGTTTGTGTCTGAGTATCAGTAGGTACAATTTTTTTACCTGTACACGTAATGTCCTCATGGGTTTTGCATCGAGAGTATGAGTTTACAACGATGACATGTGCGATGAGGATACGGTTTTCGTGGATGCTAACCCAAAAGATGGAAGTCCTAGAAGGTTAACTAGTGAGGAAGTAGGCAAGCTAAGCCACGTTTACATCTCTTAATTTCAGTTTCATTTGTGCGTTTTCCACTCTCTGTTAAAGCGCAGTGCGGTAAAGAAGAGTCAGGAGTCTGTTTCTACCAAAAGGGAACCAGTGGCAGCCACTGGTATCACAATCGCAATGGCGTATGCGTATAGGCAAACTTTAAGCGAATCGATCAGGCGATACGTCCGCACAGAAAGTTCATTGACAGGGCTGTGCTGATAAAGATCTGTCAGCTCTACTAGAAGGTTAACGCATTATAAGCATTAATGTTTCTCACATGAGCTACAATCGCAAGGTGGGGCTTGAAAAAGACTGACGAAATTCATCTCATGAAATGAAGTAATAGGGTGCAGCGTACGCTTGTTTTCTCACAAATTTGAATTGTGTTGACATGCATCTGGACTAAAGCGCGCCCTTCGTTTTTTTCGCTCAGTTCGTGTAACGTGGCGAAGTTTACTCAGTTGTTATTACTGGCTTGGGCCAATTGACCATCTGTGTATTACCTGTGCCATCGGGCAGTTTGCATTCGTAAATTCTAAAAACGCACGTAAAACTTACGTGAACAACAACTTTTTCTTCGATTTTCGTTTTGTGGATTTTCTGGGAAATTGAATTGCTTAGTTTGTCACTCGGGAACGGCGGCTTATTTTGATAAAATATCAAAAGTTTACCCAGAACGCTTTTCGTTCATTTCAACTTGGTTATCTGGATAAAAGAAGAATAATACCTCGGTGTACTTAGGGCACACGAGATAAATTGATAAAGGGGTGTTTTGTGTGATATTTTCCAAGAACCTTTGCAGTTTTCAATGAGCGTTAAATTGTCGACAAAAACTAGTTTTTAGATTTTTTTGTTGCACAGTTCCGTTTGCAGTAAGCACATCAATTCTTCCGCAATCTGTTGGCATGTACAGTTGTCTTTGGATTCAGATGTGCTGCAGACCGAACTGTTGCAGCCGGTAATATTAAAAACAGCTGCGTTGAAGCCTCTGGTCAGTGCTTCGACGAAATTTGTCATGTAGCAGTTCTCACTGTTTGAAAAGTTCGCTGAAAACTTTTTTCCGGGTCAATCCCAAATGCAGTTGACGGCACAGCAAACTGCCACCCGTTCCTGTCTTGCAGGACATTCTGCGGTATGGATGCGTGAATTTCTCTTTCGTGGTAGTGCGAAGCGACGAATTTAAGAAAAACTTACAGCACAAACGATCCGGAACTTTCACTTACCACATTTTAACCGATCACACCTTTAAATCCAAAAGCACACGGTTCAGACTTGCCATGAGTTAAGAATGCGTTGGTGTATTGTCATTAGGCAGGACAGAATTGACAATTGCATCGGAACAGCGGTGTGTATGAGATGTGTACATGTGGGAATAACTTAATTATCAGAGCAGCCCTACGTATTTGCGGCGTTCGAAAGTAAACGCCAGACTACACAAATTCGTTAACACAAGTATTAAAGATGGGCGATGATATAAAGACCCAGTGTTTTGCACATGCTAGTAGAAAAGCTAACATTGAACGTTAGGTTCATAGAACTACTCTAAAACTACTTAGGTTCATAGAACTACTCTAAAACGTTGCACTAAAAGGTTTGAAAACGAGTGCGACATGGTACGCCGATTGACTACACGGTGTTTGTTAAAGTAATTTTGTTGCTATGAAGGAATCGATCTTACTGTGCATTGAGGAGCGTTGCCTGCAGCGTTGTCTGTCCATCGATAGGCCGCTAATTTTAGTTTGAATGATATAATTGGATATGTCTGTTAGTCTAAGGTTTTTGAGAATTTTGGAGTTTGATTGCCAACGCCGTAGCAGCCCAACTGCGCCCCCCAAAAAAATGCTTACAGGGGCCCTCCTAATGGTGATTTATGAAAAAAGATTTCGACGTTATGGTACATCTCGAGGCCGAATGGCTTTCACAACAAAATATCTTAATTTTTAATTTTTTTTTATTTCACTATTTTTTAGTTCCACTTGCAGACACAATTTCGGCAGAACTGTCGTCAAAGTCTTCAATTGGGGGCTTCACGTTTGGGCAGAAATTCTGAAATTTTAGATTTAATTCACAACACAGCATATGCAAATTGCGCAAATTAATTATTTATTTTCAGAATAAAATCAGAATCACTCCTATCGTTAAGTTATGAAAACACTGTTATGCAAGGAGCAAACCTAAATCCGGTCAAGCAATGCACCGCGGTGAACGTTTTCTTTCATTAGCGCAAATTGGTAAACTTAACCATGAGCTTAAGTGAATATTGCTTAAACAACATGCGCATCGTGCTTCTAATGGCCGAAATACGCATGCATAAGCCTTTCTGATGTCTAGACTTGTTAATCTCCTGGTGCATGGCACATGTTTGGATTAATAACATTTTGTATCTCAAATAGACTATAAATGATAACAAATATAGTCTAAGGCCTATGTGGACGCAACGGTTAACATCCATAATCCACTAACTGCACTACTCTGGCTTAGGACAATCTTATGAATGATTGCTAAATAAACTTTTCTAACAACCCTATTAACTTTATCTGGCTGTCTGAACAGCAGGCTGCGCAAATGTGTAACTTTGGTCGTAAGCACCGAAGTTATCTTGCTTCTACTATGCAGTACAAAAATCCGAGAAGACCATTTGGGCTAGCCATAATGCAACCACACAAAACACGTTGATCAAGTGGAAGTCTGACTTCTGGACGTATACAACTAGGCATGTAGGCTAACTTCACGTTCTGCACTCCACGCAATGAATGCTGACGTTTTACGCTCAAGCCTCAAATACGTTTTATTTCCTTACAAACGTATCGAAAATGATCAGGCGATATTATTCTAAGACTTAACAGCGACAGGTACTGCTCTTGTCTAGAACACAGATTCGCAAACTTTATTGAAACTTTGCACCCCTTTCATAAGTGACGTTCAATTCACACCCTTCGTTTTGAAAGAAGCGTAGATATCACAAAAATAGGCAGATTTTGCAGTATCTTCATTTTCAAATTACTACTCGTAGTGCATAGCCATAGGCCTATACTGACAACACAACAGAAAAAACTCAGTCGTAGGCCTACTGTTTACACTTCCATGCTTTACTGCTCCTTAAGAACAAACGTATTTTCCTCTTTTGTCGCTGCTTCTATGAAATTATCTGCTTATATCTTGGCTGTTGTCACACAATTACCCAGAGCGACGCGTAAATCATTTGAGGGTTCAACAACTACGATGCTTGTTTTTCAACTGAAATAGCGAGGAAATTCCAGTTTCGCACAAGTGTGTTGTTGCAAAGGGCACTAGAATAGACAGGGCTTCTGTACAGAATTTCTGGAAACGTCGCATGGTTGATTACCAGAAAACTTCGAGTTCTATAGAATCAAACGACAATCTCGGCATAATTGGGTCATAAACATTTAAACGTTACAGTACACTTAACAATCGCATCGCCAGCCATCTTCAGCGTGGTAGCCGCAGCGTGAAGCAGAAATAGCAATGCAGGTATTTAGCATTCAAATTGTTAAATGAAATTAAAATAACACTAGCTGGATATGACGCTGGATAATGTATTTTGAGTAATAGCACTTGCAACCTTTCATAAACCTCGGTTCTCATACTCAAGAACATACAAACTCGCATTTCGGCCCCCAAAATCTTGTTTTGGACCCCGATGGAGTCCAGGAACCCCCCGGTTAGGAACCGCTGGTCTATAAATTACAAGACGGAAAAGAATACGGATTGATAAAAAATTCACTGATTCTGATTTCAGATTTTCATATTCCAGTGTTTCATATTTTAATTTTGGGTTGAAGCTTCGTTTGGGTGGCTAAGACTGAATTTCGGGCCTCCGTGACAGCGTAGGACCCCCAGTTGGGGAGTGTGGAGAGCGACAGATATGGCTTTGTTGATTGCTGAAGGAATGAGGTTTTTAAAAGTTTTTTGGCTGTTACTCAAGTCTGCCAGTGCCAACACCGAACCCTGGTGAACTGAAGGGATCGATGTGACCTAAAGTGTATTTTTCTCTTAGTATCTGCGAATGTACCTGGAGAAAAGCAGAGCTGGTTTATTTGAGAAATGTTTGCCCCTGTATCACTTGCCATGCTTAAAGCTTTATTTGCAGGTCCAAGAAGAATGGTTTGCGCTTGAGTTACGGTCTTACAAAAATGCTGTCTTCGGCAAAAAGGGGAGTATTGACGGAACACTTCCTGAATCACGGCAGCGTTCATCTGTAAATTGAAAAACGTTCAGTGAGCTTCAACATTCGTAAGCGCGCACATACAGAAATAGTTGTAATCTGCGATTTATTCTCTTGTTACAACGGCAAATGACAAACGCGAGTAGTGATCTGCCACATCAATTCCAGTACAATAGATTCGTGTTTTAGGTTAGTGTTATTTATCGACAGGCTTGAAGCGACTTATGACTTTACAATGGAAAGTCCATGCTTTCTAATCTTCTACTGTATGGTTGTGTATTGAGCGGTAGATAGGCTACTTATTGAAGGCATTTCAGCAGCTTTTTTGCAGTGTACCCAAAGCTTATTGCTTGAGCGTTATACTCGGCGAGAAATGGTTGGGCACTGACGAGAATTTGGATGTGTTGGAAAAAGATTTTAGTTCGGTCCGGGTCACGCGCAATCTGGCCCAGGGCCCCGACAAGGGGGTGGGGAGGGCAATACCCCGGGGCGGCACTTCTGGTGAAAAGAAGGAATGGCAAATGGTCTTTCACGAATGAACCTGAAGTTAGATTTAGTTTTAGGTTTCAGATTTTGGTTCAGGTTGGGCTTACCATACGTCCCCGGCTTGACCGGGTCTGTACCGGTTTAAACGTCTGTCCCGATTAGCAAAATGTCCAGGGGCGGCACTTTTGGGGTGGGGGGCGGCACATCCCCATGCCGGGGCCCTGATCTGGCCTAAGCGTTTTTCAGCGAGACCTTGAATGATCAGATTAAAGGTTTTATGCATCCAGAACTAATGGACTGTGAACCATCTGAAGAAGCCTTTAACCATCTGAAGAAGCCTTTGCCCACTTCATGCGTACGTGTTTTTCTGGTGATGTCATAACTGCGTGTATTATCTCAGTAATGTGACTTGATGCTTGTATTTGACAGCAAAGGTGAAGAATGCTCACGGTTTCCGATGCCCAGAATTGTCCACTGAACCTTATACTTCATAAAATCACTGCTTGCGTTCTAAGTGTATTATCTCCATGTTACGGAAATTCTAGCTTCAACAGTGTCCAAAGTGTGTTCAATTACTCTGTGATTATGCAACAAAGCGACGGACCAAGGATTTGACGATACACTCCACCTTGCGGCATTGCCAGCTTCGATGACTCATGCTGACAGACTAGAGCAAATCTTCGCGCACGTCTCTTACAGTGACCTTTCCACAGCATGTTGATATATTCTTGCGCGGCCTTATGTAGGTGTATGACTAAGTATGTGCTTCATAACTGTCTTAACATGCTTTCTTGTGATGCGTAGTGAAACCAATAGCACCTTTGGAAGAATGCGTAAATGCTGCCATGCAATCCGCAAAATCGCGTGACGCGTACAGACAAACAGGGAGTTTCTTCGAAACATTCTTCCGCCCATTGGACGTATTGTTACCTCACTGCAAGGAAATGTACTGAAAGACAGGAAAAATAATTCTGGTTTAACGAGATCTTGCAAACATTGTGGAATCATGCAGCCGGTCTTTTTTTCGGAAGCTTAAGTACGACCATTACAAGTCATCCAATCCAGACATTTGTGTTGAAACGTTTCGGGATCTGATCGTTTTGATTTGCGAGGAGAAATTAATGTGTGGATAGATGTATCAGCACAAGTTGATTTCTCTCGCGTTATGTTCATCTCGTTTATTCATCACCAATATACCCGTTACAAACATACAAACGAGTTGGAATGAGTTGCGTTATTGGTGAGACTGCTAAAAAGAAAGTGGAAAGTCTGCGACCGGATGGTTGATTTCTATTTGTGCGAATGCTTACTTCGTTACCCAGATGTTACTACTTGACATACTTGCCAAGATATGACTGCTTGTCGTGCTGGCAGATGATTGTGATGTTAAGTGTGGGATTGACCTTATCAGCGCAGTTAAGTTTATTTAGCACCCGGACCACGTATAGAACATGTGGTCAGGAATGCAGAGGAAAACAATGCAACGCAAGTAAGGCACTATTGTGAAAAACAAGAAGTTGCAAGTAAAGATAAAGGCGTTGCAACAAGGTAACAACACCACCACCACACAATGAACAAAGCACAAAATACAATTGGAAACCTTTCACCGTTAAAGTCTATTCCATTTGTATTTGGAAACACTGTTGTTATCCAAGAAAAGCTTTGATAGCATTGGACTTGAGCCAGCCCAAAATCAGTAACCCACAGCCAATAAACAAACAAGCAAGTAAGTTTAAATGTACCAGAAAACAACCCAATCTTGACGTCACAGCTCATATATAAACAAAAAATGGAAATATTAAAGAAGCAAGATCAGACAATAATCACTGCCCACTTCACAAATCCGTGTAACACGAAGACAAATGTCTTTCTTTGCGTCAAGTTTTTTAAAGCAAATGTCAGTACTTGGCTGGGAACAAAACCAAGTATATTTTTATACCAGATAATCATAGTAAATTTTTGGAAGTGGAGAAATGTTTGCTCTATTGGTATGGAATTGCAAATGTTTGGTCCTGGGTACATGAAGCTGTTTTGATCTTGTTTTCGATGTCTCAGTGGAATTGAGTAATTATATTTTGTTGACTGCCTTGTGTTGTAGCTATGCCTGTCGCGAACACGTTGATGTGTAAAAGAGGAGTCTCACTGTTACATAACTTAAACATATGCTTTCCAAGCTGATAGTTTTTTAACTCATTTAGTTTTAATATTTTATGGTTTTTGTAAAGAGTTTAAATTTGTGTATCTATTAGCAAAAGCTATGCAACCAGCTGTTCAGTTATTTAAGATATTAAGTTTTTGTGTAAATCACTTTTATAGGCGAGGCCCAGAGTTATGCATATGATAGTTTTGACTTAATGAGAGAGAGCGTTATATAGTAACTATATAAGATGTTTTGAAAGGTGTTGTCTAGTTTTGTATAAGACTCCAACACTTTGTGCAACTGATAGTGTTTGATGTGAAATACGAGCTTTCCAGTTGAATGTTGCATCAATGAAAAACTCACAAATTTTGATACTTTGATTCATTAATCTGTAATAACATGTTGCCATAAAGATTGAGTAAAAAACGATAACCGTGACTTTTTTGGTTGGATGAAACAATACATTGTTAGTTTTTGTTAAGTCGAGTGTCAATTTGTTCTGAATGAGCCATTTCTGAAGATTATCAGGTTCATCATTGATAGTTTTTGTAGATCAATTATGTATATTTTGACTTGACATAATTGGGGCTCTATCATCAACAAATAAGTGTTTGCATTGCATGACAATCTGGAAGTTCATTAATATGAGGAAAAGAGCAGACCACAAAACACTTCCTGAGGTACCCATAAGTTAAATATTCTTTGGCAAATTCTCATGCAGAAACTGACACAATCCTTCGGCGATTTGATGAATAGTTTGAAAAAATTTTGTGTATTACCTCTGATTCCAAAATGATATTTTTTTTTCATTAGAATGCAATGATCAAATGCTTTTTACAGATCTAAGAAAAATGGCACGTGTATAAAGATCTTCATCTCATTTTGAGGTTATTGCACCATTTACTGGCGTAAAAGCACAAACAGTGAAGAGATCTTTCTTAAAATCAAACTGATTTTGACATAGTATGTTGTCTTCATTAAGAAATGTTTGCAGGTCCTGTAACATTTTCTCAAAATTTTGATAAACGTGGAAGTATAGAAATGGGTTTATAATTATATGGATTATAAGTGTCACTACTTTTATGTGAAGGAATAAGTTTGGCTACTTCAGAGCTTCTGGATATACTCCTTCAGCAATACAATTATTGAAGATGATTGTTAAAACAGCGGCTATTGTATGTTTACTTAGTTTGATAATATGCGCAGGGAGTTATAAGTGTTATTGTCTTTTTTATTGAAACTAATCAATATGAACTGGTTGTATAAAAATAGATTCACTGAAATCCTTGTCTGTATAGTTAGTGTGGTCAATTAGTTATATCTTTTTTGGATAAATTTGTGCTAACTGATACAAAGTAATGATTTGCTGTAGATAAGATGGTTGGTTTTGTGCGAGTGGGCACGTGATAAAATTTGGTATTTTTTTGTATGTGACTTATCCTCGAAGTGGTAGCGCTTTTCACCAGGAAAACTAAGTCGTTTTTGTAGTCAGAAATATTTCTATGCTAACCTTAATCTGACTCCAGGGTCCAAGGTAGTAGACTTGCTGTAGATCACTGACCAGTTGAGCGTTGGGTCGAGCAGTCCACACCGTTCAATTTATAGGCTGAGTCCTCCAGCTACTTTCGACTTACAAGATTATCATCAGCAAAGCTTGCAGCGGTATAAAAACGCGTTGTGCTGATCTGCATTTCAAGAAACATAATGGTAAGTTATTTAATTGCAGATCATAATAGTTAAACTACACAGTGGCATCTGAAGCCATGCTGCTGGTTGAAACGTGCAGTTCACACACTAGATTTTGCTGCGAAACTCCTTCGTGAAACTCCTTCGTTTCACAGCAGGCAAAAAGGTTGAGTTTTTTTGCGGTAGCACGCTGCTTGAGAACAGAACTCAATATCGCTGCTTGATATTGAGTTCTGTTCGAAGATTACGGTGTCACTGCCATCATTCTTGTGCCAATCGTATGTTAGTGCATTCTTCATAAGACTGTAGGCTCATAAAGCCGTAAGACAAAGTCGTATGTTAGGTCATTCTCCATAAAACCGTAAGCTTGTGGTTATCAATGTGCAAGGTTCAGATAACAGGATAAAGTTTTGAGTGGGGATCTGGTTCAGTAGAAATCAACCCTTGATCAGCAAAAGAGCACGTGCTGCCTTTTATCAACGCCGAAAATATGCGAAGTGCGGACCAACATAATGGTTTTGCTCGACCGAAAGAACAAGCTAAGTCTGAAGTGAAGGCCAATGCAGTTTTTCCTGTGGTTCTTGCGATTGTTTGTAAATGATCGACACCTCGTCGCAAATATACTTAGCATAGATGTTTCTGCCAAATTTGTTTTGAGGCAGCGGTAGGATCATTGAACAAATAAAAAAAATGTAAGGGATTAATCGCAGCATACTGTTTGCGTGGTGACCTTGCATTGATGTGTGACATCGCAAAACTTACGCGTAATTTTTGTAAGTCTAAACAGCCGCGTGTCTTTGACTGTACTCGTAAAATACCAGTACGCACAAAAATATGCGTAGATGCACAAGTCACCTTCCACGAAAGCAGAGCCATTTTGTGGATCTGTTCTGCCTGTCATGACTTTTACGAGGTTATTAATGTTGAGTTCGTTCTGTGGCTTTCATTTATGATTCAGATTCATACCACTGTCTTCATTTTTCGTCGATGCTATTGGGGCAGTGAATGACTTAAGCGCGTCTTCGGGACGTACAGCCGTGAAAAGAACCCATCTGGTGTCTGCGTAGTACTTTTATCTCAGTATAGCCAGGAACAGGATTCGCAGAGGGTGACTTTTGCTGCCTTCCGCTTCTACTAGTTTTTTAAATTAGGTTTGGAAGAAAATCGTCGAAGACTGCTGCTTGTCTCTTCATGTGTTCGTTAGCTTGGGTGAGTGGTGAGCTACGATTTCGAGCGGTGCTCCATACTAGCATTACGTTGTTGTTGATCCCAGCCTTGCCAACCCAGTATTATTTTGCGAAGAACAACCTGGAAACGCGCAGGGCATCGCGAATATGTCAAATAGGGTTGAGAAAAAACGGATTAAAAAAACAACCCACTAATTTTTTTGTTTTTTTAAGGCTTTGTTTTTTTTAAAAGAACTTTTGTTCTTTTTTTAAGTTAAAACAAAACCCATTCTGAATTGATTTTATTGCATCATGCAAATCACCTTTTTCAGAATTGTACAATAATAACTTTTTGTACCTCTTAAGGCATTCAAAATTGAGCAAAGAGATGTACCCATCTATGTTTTCGCAAAGTGTTGATGGTCGGTTCACTCCAAATTGATAAAGGTTGGCAAGCATGCGCCCAGCAAAAAGAGAAAAACCACCATCACACAACTGCAGTTCCATATGAAGTTCATGTGCACGTCCTGCTACTTCAGCATCTATAAAGCGTACATTTTCAACATGGTTTGGTATGGTCCAACATCAAAACAGGTTGGGTGTAGAGAAGGCAAAAAATATTTTTAAATATACCGATTTTACAGACCTAAAGAAGACAACCAGTAGAATTTACTCAAACTGTTCAAATTATTATTCTCTTTTTTCAAGTCCTTCAAATTTCGTTGCTGCTCGTTTTGTTTGATTAAAAAAATGTATAGTTAACTGTAGAAGTGTGCTGCTTTATTTCACTTTTACTTCATAGTAGAAATTTCAGAGGAAAAGTAAAGGGTGTTTTTTTGGTGGTTTTCATTGAGTTTTTTAAACTGGGCTTTAGAAAAAAAAACAGGTGTCTTTTTGGGTTGGGTCCAAGTACATCAACCCTAATGCCATACCACACCAGTTTATGAGGTGTGTGACGTATCTATTTGTATCCCTATCAAAAATGCGACAAAATGCATCACCTGAAGTGAGCCTGAAAGACACACATTCAATTCTATTTCGAACTTTTAACACAAATCATCCTAAAAAATACTGTGAATTGTGTGCGAAAGACTTCAGCTTTGAAGACGTTTACGTGGAATCCAAGATTTAAAGATTACGGTTCAAAGGAGAAAAAAAACAAACTTTTACTGAAACCAAACCGCTGGCGTGCCAGTTTGTAACGTATGGCGTGCTACCTCGGGCGTTAGTTCGCTGTGTTGTACACCCCTGCCTTATGTGGAACTAGTTCACCATTATTTTGAGATTTTGATCTGGTTTGCGTTTTATTTTGAAAGCTGATGTATGGGTCAGTTGTCGAACTTTTGTCCACACGATTTGCCGGTGCATGAGGCTCGTTGGAGTGATCGAATATACCTGTTGTTGGTAGTGGTATAACGACCCCAGGGGAGACCTTAACCGAGAAAGAAGAGCTCTGTATCGAAAACTATTTTGTTGCGAGTGGAATAATTGCTATTTCTTCAGCGCTGCAAGTGACAGTCACTGTGGATGCATTTCAGACTTACAGACTTCTCAATCTTTAAACGAACGCTTGTGTGGTCGTTTTCCCAATATTGTCATAAAATTTCAGTTCAATAAAACTACACTGTAACATGTCTATTACTGCGTATGGAATAGTTTTTCTTAATGACAGCCTAAGGTTTTCAAGAGCAAAATTATGGTTGCAGTTTACGATGTAGCAAGCGGTTAAAGGTTATTCTCTTTGCAACTCCAGTCATGTGTGAAAATCATTTTTCACTAAAACCAGCTTAGGTGTTGCGCATTTTTGGTGCATGTAGGAATATTGGAAGGTACAACAACATCGTTGATGCTATATAGTGTGCTCAGAAAAAGAAGTATTTCTTTTTATTTTCCTGTTTCACGTCAAGATCCTTTTGATCCTTTCAGTCGTAGGTTACGTCATGGGATTTTGGGCAATTCTTTAAACTCTACCTGGTACATCTAAGTTAGTTTACATTGTGTTTGTGTCATTGAAGCGCTGATACCTTGCAGATATCTTAAAATCTACCGTGAAGGTTAACTGAAGGATTGTTAGGTGTTCAGACCAACACAAACAGTTCTGTGTGAAGCAGACAATGTTTTAAAAAAATAACGTTGCCGGACGTTGTCAAAAATCATTAGGTGAATCTCTTGTGCAGAAAAATCAAGATCTGTGGTTACGCGGTTGACCTTGCACACGATGAATGCACTGCAGATGTTACAATCTGCATACCTCCCAGTATGGTATAAATCAGGTTTTCCCACTTTTTGGGCCACGGACCCCTATTGCGAAACTGTTTTCATCGGACCCCAATCTTTTGTCGCGTAAAAAATTTATCCACCCAACCAGCGCGGATGGATAATAATTCAAAACGAAAAATAAACGACACTGTATAATGTTTTATTGTTTCTGAATGATTTCAATTGCGAATCACTGCGGTAGTTGTTTGCAACAGTGTACATACTATACAATGTAAAATGTAAATGTTAAACTTTGTTTTTTTGTCTTGTGAAGAAGGCGCGGTTAGGGGATGGCGACCCTGAATTTTCGCATCGCTGTGAAACAGAAGCACAAATGAAAGGCGAAAGCGAAACGCGGACGGCCTGCTTTTCGACAAGCGAAACCGTCCTTGGAAGATTTCTTTCAACCGTCGCATCCGTACTACCCTACCTAGGATAACCAACGAGAAAGTTTCAGTGTTGCGATTTGCGCAGTGGATGCTCCTGTGCTACAATATCGTAAACGAGGAGGGTTAGACTGGCAAATGTTACGTTGCCGTGTAACAGTCGTTCAAGCAGTGCACGCTACGACGCATCGCGGACATAATTGGACGTGCGCTGATTGAAAACTCTATTTTTCTGGTGATAGGAGAATATGGTGGTACTTCTTAGGGACAGTACTTAGTTGATCAGGAATAAATCCATTGCGAAAAATTTCCTATTTAGCGTTACTTCACCCCACACAAATTGAAATGTCGTCTTGCAATATATTTGTGGTAAGACGCGTAGGTCATATCGTGGAGCTTGCATCCGTGTGTGATAATGGACGTGCGTAGATTGCTTTCTCTGTTCTTTTGCAGCGTCATCAGTTTGAATGGTTGCGAGGTCGACTCATAAGCAACAGTGTTTCTTTTTATGTGCTATGCTGGCTTGGCTAAAATGCAGCAGTGCTGAACCTTCCAGTGTACTTGACGTAGTCGTCATGCAAAACTGCCTGTTTTAAAAGTCTGAATACCATTGTTCACATTCGCGTGAATTGGTTTGCCATGGGAGAGAAATTTTCATTCGTAACTTGTTGCATCATCGTATGTCACTTGCACTTACCATGAAACAGCGCAGCGTTGCAAGTATGTCAAAAACTGATACTGCACTCAGCGTGACTCACTGCCTTGGTGTTGAAGCATTAATTCTGCGCTTTCTGAATTTGTCTTCTTGAGCCCGAAGCTTAAGTGAGCTTCTGTTTAGGGCTGAACAGACTTGGTACGCTGATGCTACAACGAGTGGTTTATAGCGCATCACTGAGCATCTAAATTCACACTCCAGAATAACTGCCGAGATTTCCACCTCTTCTCAAGTTTGACACGTTTTCCCCTGTGTTGTTTCCGTGGAGTTCACAGAATATGTCTTTATTTTAATGCAATCAAGTTTTGCTCCCTTGATTTGAGTAAATTTCTTGTGAAATATTGACTTCAACTGATGACTGCAGTAAATGTGGCTAGGTTTAGTAGTCTATATATATTTGCTGTGAGTGAAAAGGTAGACCCTATGCTCTGCTGTACAAATGGTAATTTTTTTGCCTTTTTCTGTGATGTGATTCTATTGCGTTACTTGTGTTACTGTCGCCCATTATCGTGATTTAACTTGTTTCCCCTTTGGTTGTTTCGCAACGTTGTGTTGATTTATTAGTTGACTGTCCTTGCTGCCACGTGACAAGCGAGCTAGTTAGTTAGCAGGGACTAATACTTTATGCGAAGTTCAGACACATAATTCATCGGAAAATGTTTTTGATACTTGTAATAGCGCGGGTAGTGTCGTCTTCCGTTTCGTTAAAATAAGTTTACGTCATAAGTAAGAGACTTGACACCAGCACTTTGTACAACCTGCACAGCGAGGTAACCCAAACAAAAGAAATGTTTATTGCAAAATGGCTAGAATTCTGCGATTTCACGTGAATTGACTCCTGAAGACCAGACTAGATGATAGTAGTACGTACGTTGTTGTACGAATGCAAGTGTTCCAATGGTGCAATCATGATCGGGAAGGTTAGAGAGGGAGCGAACAAAAACATCGAATGTGATGAAATAACCTGGCAGCTTGCCTGAAGTTGCAATTCCTTAAAGTGACAGACGGCCGGTGGTCACATGAGCACGTTATGTCCTTTTTTTGTATTTTACCATCATTGGCCGGCTTCTAAGTTCAGACAGTCTACTAACGCAATGGGACGACCTAGAAACGGTCCACCAAAAAAGCTCCTCTTCTACCTGGAAATGTGAACACGTAGTTGTTACTGATTTTTAACGATTAATTGTATGTTTTTGATATGACTTCGCGTTGAAGTGACATGCTAAAAGCGTTAGTCGATTCGAGTTAGTCAAAACATACACTTTAAAAATCAGTGAGAATTACGTTTGCCTCGACTTGCTATGTGCTTAAATTTTGGTTACTCCTCTACTGGAGTACCAAATGAAACGTTGCATTAGGTTCTCGTTTTATGAATCAAATTAGGAAAAAAACCTGCTAGGTTCGTGACAGTCATTTGCTTTTTTGATGTTGGAGGCTGGCGGGAAAGAACGACGTGCTTGGAAGTATTCTACCGTCTGCCCATCTCATGTTTTACATCTGTCTCGTAGGTTGTTACCCGCGCAGTGTAGCCGCGGGTGAGTTTCGTGCGGCGGCGAGCGATTCTTCGCAACGCGAGCGCTGATCGTTTCTCCGCGCTTGATTAACCGAAGCTGCGTCGACTTTTCAGCATCGCGCGACCATTTCGCCAGCGGGCGCTTAAACGCTTTACAAACGAACGAAAGTGAACGGTGCGCGAATTGTATGTAGACTTTGTTTTTATTGTGGGACACGGCAAAAGCCTCACGCAGTAACTGAGATACCGATTTAGTCACCTGACCACTCTTGCCCTGTGTGCAAGCGTAACGATTCGCGTGTAGCATCACGTTCCTTGACCGCGCCTCTAATGCGAGAGCTTCAAGTTTGGTTCGTTGCTAACTATTGATGGGCATTTTTTCACCAGCCTGGTTGGCCGTCATTTCAGGGCGTTGGTTAGCGAGGGCAGGGTATTGTGTGATACGATGCCAATCAGCTAGTGGTTGCATGCAAGATGCTGCTGCTCGTTATCGATTGTTCGTTGGAAGGCACGCCGAGTTACTTGCCTGAAAGGTGGCATGCCGGTTGCTGGTGTGAATCGTGCTTACGCTTTTCACCGTCTCAAAGGACGGACGCGCTGCTCACTTTAAGGAAACTAGCTGGGAGCGTAGGGAATAACAGCAGGCAAGCTCATCGCGAAATGCTTGTCAGGGCTTGATGGTTTCTCGTGCGACTACTCGGTGTGTGTTCGTGCGTGTTGTGTTGGTTTTATGGCAACAGCAGTTGCGGCGCCTCCGCGTTCTTTGTAAACAGCTGTGGTGCCAACAATTCGCACACGCAAACGCAACTCAGAACAATCAAAAAGTTTGACTTCAAACACAAAAGTAAGTATTTCATGCAACGCCGTAGTGTATGCTGCGACACTCGCTTGGAAATTTTCGGGTTTACTGTGTTTCAAACTGGTGACACAATTTTGATACCGGTAAGCATCAGTTACCATAGGCATTGTGTTTCTGTGCCCTAATCTGTAGAAAGACTG
>Ga0210059_1000979_pt1 | contig 40999 bp, 20 predicted proteins | sample Ectturendosymbi2_FD_188042 | JGI IMG/M metagenome (GOLD analysis project Ga0210059, IMG submission 188042) | Ecteinascidia turbinata endosymbiont from Florida, USA - Sample 2 (SPAdes) (version 2) | ecosystem: Host-associated > Tunicates > Ascidians > Unclassified | place: Key West, Florida... | reverse complement strand
TAATGGAAGCATTTAGCTTATATTAAACTGTATTGTAAAAATCTGATGTTGAAAAAGGTAATAATCTGATGTTAACGAGACTTACCCCAGTGGCAAGACTGTCTGATATGTAGTGCGAGGTGTGAGTGACCGCTAGCCGCAAGCTGAATTAATTAGCTATTCTGCTAATCAGTTGCACGCCGCTCTTTAGTCAGCGAAAAGTGTTGAGTGAAATCGGACAAGTTTGTGGTGAAATTAAAAAGACATTCACCTTCGTATGAAACAGATCAGGGTAAGCAGCCTCGAAAAGTTTTTATTGACCGGTGTCAGAACAGTAGGCCTACCTGCCCAGCGGTAGAAGAGCAGCCACAGGCGTCTTGTGCAACTGGTAACGACGATGTTTCGGCGAATCCCCCCCCAAGAATGCATAAGATTATTGGCATTGGGAACTTTGCCGGGCGTTCTCTGAGTGAACGTGACCGAAGAACTTTATTGGTAAATAGCTGGACTCCATCTCCATACGATTTGCGTGTGGTACACACAAGCTTCCAGAAGCGACGTTTCGAAGTGCGATGGTTGGAGGAGTGTAAGTGGTTAGCCTGCAGTGAAATTCATGAAGGGTAACTTTGCAAATGGTGTGTTGCGTGCGTTTGCACCTGATGTAGTCAGCTAAGGCCCTTGGTACGTTGGTAAAATCAGCTCACAAAAATTGGAAAAAAGCGAAAGAAGACAAATTTTGCGCAGACAAGTTTGATGTGTTTACTAAACTTTGCAAAATTGAAGGAAACATGGACGTGAGAAATATGCTTTACGAGAGTAGAAAAAAAATCAGAGATCAAAACAAAACTCGGCTGAGACATGCAATCAAGTTCGTCGAGTTTTGCGGTCGTCAAGAAAGAATATCAAAGAAACAAGATGGCAGGTTAGTTGGAAGGACCCCCAGTTTTCGTGGTGAGTAGAGTCAATTGTTTATCCACAAATTATGTGCTTTCCTTGACTATTCTAATCACAAGCAATTTTTCCTTTTCAAGGCTTTTGCTTCCATAACTTCAACCCCCCCTTTAAAAGATCCTGGCTGCGCCCCTGGCCATTATCATTTATTGTCAGTGGTTTTTATTGCCATTTGGTATATTATTTTGGATATCCTACCTCTCTCTACATTGCATTTATGACATTGTTACCTCATGTGGTAGTTTTTCAGACGAAACAATACCCAGTTAATGTACCCAGTAGCTGCTTTTCAGCTTTTCGCTTTAATTGCCGCAAACATATCTACCAAATGAAATTACCAAACTATCACCATCAAAAATTCCTTACATTAGATTGAAGCTTTATCTTTTGTCTCATGCGTTTATCGGTCTCTTGTCTCTTTTGCACTTTTGTGTCTTGTTACAACATAACTATGTACTGTTATGTTTATAACAACATAAGTGTTGTTTGTTACAACATAACTGAGTATTATCACAACATAACGAAGTAGAGCAATGAGATTCAGAGCCCAATACACGTAAGGAAGTAGTCTGTCTAACGTGTTTCTCGCCTGTCTCCCACTCGTTTTAACTTGGCAGGTACAGTGTTCGGCAAACGACCTGATCACGACATTAATACGGAGTACGAAAGGTGTGAGTTCATATTTGGTACTAATGACCATCAGACAACGAGCAAAAGAGGGAATAGCCATTTTTACCACACATATTTATCGATAAAGCATAAATATTTGCTTGTTTTCGTTTTGTTGGGCCCATTTTTGCGTATATGCATTTCCGTAAAAATATCACTTCACAACGTGCATAATGTTGCATAATCCTTTTGCACAGCATCTACAGAAATAATTTAAAGTTGGGACCTGGTTGGCAGTTGTCCTAGTTGGGAATTGTCCAGTTGGCAATTGCCTAGTTAACAATTGTACGGTTGGCCAGTGCCACATTAGCTATGAGGCCCTTGAGGCACAGGCCTCATGGCCCCTGCAGTCAAGGGGCCCCCAACATGAAATTTATCATTCCATACAGTTGTAGCCTACCTAGGCACTATGATTGTTGCCCAACGTTCAATGCATATATACCAGGGGTCCGCAAATAGTGGGTGGCGACCCAAATTTGGGTTGCTAGACCTCCCACTCTGGGTCACGTAATAATTTAAATTTACATTTCAAATTCGCCATTCTCATTAGACAGTATAAATGCAACCATTTAGGCCTACTGCTTTATGTGCTAACTTTCATACAACTTTGTGCACGAAAATTGCTACTGCCAATAGTACGCCTAGTTCTAAAATTTATGTTTAATTATGGAGTATTTTCTACAAAATTATATGCTTACGAAACGTTTGGGTCTCGAGAATTTATAACAAGTTTTTAAGGTCGCTCCAAAGTATTTCGGGGCCCCTGCGATATATCGACTATGCGTGCAACAGGAAAAAATACATTACAGGCGCTTGTGACGTAGAAGAACGGTATGGGAACTTATTCCCGATACAGCTACATCAGTTAGAAAGGCTAGCTTCACAGTGAAGGTTGTCGTCCTTCAGTGTTGTGGGTAAACAGTGTGCCTCGTAACTGAGATTACAGATATCGTAAATTCAGGCCAAACGCAGCGGAAATACAAAAGTGGAGCGGCAAAAAGAAAACACAGAGTAGAGCAAGAAAAACGAGATGAGCAAATTAGGAAAAAGATGCCATGTCTGCTGACATGGGTTTGAGACAGGCTTAATCTCTAACATTAAACGTAAGATCTAAGAAGCCATCGTTGGATAAGAATGAGTGCGGCACAACGAAGCCAAAGTAACGTCAAAGTCTAGTTATCAAATCAGTGTAGCTGTAATTGAACGCGATGCCAGTATTAACGTTTCACAACCACCAACAACGTTTAAATAATTTGTCACTGATGAATATTGAGAGTGAACTATCACAGAAACAAAACTTTTGACAAGCTGATACATGAATTGCTTGCAAAAAAGCACGAAGAGTTCTATTATAGTTTGAGTGTCTTAACATGGTAAGAAAAACTGAGAGCTTTTTCGCATTCCTGAGTTTATGATAAGACAAACGTTTTCATTTTCGCATTACATATTATCCACCCTTTTCATTTGATGCAGAGTGTGCTATTTTGTGTGATGAACACGAGTATTATGGGGACACCATGCGACATTGGTTTGTAGTGAAAAGATGGGGCCCTCGAAAAATTGTGCCTCAGGGCCCCTAAAAGTCTTATCTGTCACTGCGGTTGGCAGTTGTCCCAGAACCGCAGAAGGGACTGCAAATGTGGAATCAGGGATTCTTGCTTCCAAAGGCATTTTGTGTCGCTCCATAAATAGCGAAACTTGTTGAATCCAATCAAATCATTGTTCTAGATGCGTGCTGGTCAGCGCATGGTCAACTCCTTTCATTTCTTATATTCGCTCAATTGATATCCACACATAAGTGCTGCCTTGCATGTTCTTGTTAGAAGCACTCACGTTTAGTACTGTTTATGAATACAGAATAGATATTATCACCTTTCAAAATACCTTTTTAAAAATATCAATCGGGTGTGCAATGTGTATGGAATCGACAATTGAACCATTTTTTTATCAGTACCTCTACTCAGGTGCCGATTCCAGGGACATCGGAGAGTGGGCGAATGGCGGAACATTGCCCCCCTACCTTCTCGAAAAGGGGCAACGTGGGCGGAGGTGATTTTTCATAACAAAATTATAGGAAATTTCATGGTTTATCAATACCGAATTGAAACAAATTTATTGCAACTATTCGCGCACCCAGGAAATTCAGAAGAGTTTTCTTTTATTTCTGTTACCATTGTTTAGGTCAACATTGTTGCTAAACAGAAACAAGCATAATTAGTTGCGATTTTTGTCTTGTGTAAGTTTCCATTGCCCTCAACTCTACTTCTGCCACCCTGCCCAACCGCTGCTTTGGCGTCTCTGCCGACCTGTAACGATGTTCCGAGACTCAAGTTTTTTGTTGCCCCGATACTTTAGTACCAACATATTGATATTCTGATGGTGGTGTAGGTCAAAATTTAGATAATGCTTTTAAACGTTTTGATGAAAATTAGAAGTGTGCTTGCGTTTTTAACACATTGAAATTATTGGGGCTTCAAACGAAGCATGACTGAGCGAGGATATCTCATACGAAGCTTGTATCTGAAATGTTTTAATGCATAAACTGTAACTCCGGTAACATGAGTTATTTCGAGTTTTGTGGAATACCCTAGATTCGCCACTGCCTGTTTGTGACTTTTGCCCTATATCGTACCGACGCTTTATCGAAAGATAGTTAATCGAACCGACTGCGCTGATCTAGCTGTTGCAAGACATATGAAATTACGGCCAGGTCTCCAAGCTGCATTCTGCAGCTGCAATAATAACGCTCTGTTTACAGTAGTTTGTTACAAGTGCAAAGCCCTTTTTATTCTTCTTTGGTATCGACTGGGAGCTAGCAGGAGTCAGAATCCTTAGAATCAGAGGTCGGAATAGTAGTGAAGTGTGCACTTGTGATTGTAAAGTAGTTTAGAAATAGAATTCGTTTTAAGTGAGAAGGCAAACGCAAGTGGCGTTTAAAGCTTTTATGTTTGTCAGTGGCAAAACCCAAAATGGCGGAAATAACTGAAGGTATGAGGACTACCACAAATGTAAAAGCCGTGTATCCACACCCACAGCCGAGAACGACAGCCTTATTACCAAACTGAAAGCAGGCCCAACGGGAGGAGGTGTAACGGTGCAGCCGGTTCACTGCACCATAAGAGTCTAGGCTCTAGGGGGCCCACGATCCTCAAAGTTCAAAATTGAAATGGACAATTTATGCATACAGTTTTTATTATTATAATTTTATTTATACAGTCTTGTGCAAATTAAATGAATAAAATTGTTGTTTCAGTCTTTATAAAGTGCATCGCCATTTCTTTTGGTGTGCTCTGGGGAATATTTAAATTGCTGCTGTTCCGTTCTTAGCCCAATGCACTAAGTGCTGCGTGACGTGACAGAACAATAAAAAATATGCTTTGTGAGGTCACATATGACTTTAGTCAGCTCAGCAGTGTTATAGAATGAAGCCAGTTTTTGTATTGTGTGTTGAGAGTCATGTGCTGTATACAGAATTTTTGTGATTTTTAATGGTAAATATTACACCTAGGAAACGGAGTCACGTTGTACGTTTTAGGAACACTAACACCTAGCTAAACAACGATTGCAAATTGCAAAAAGTATACAAGGAAAACGAGCTTTGGTTTACAGGAGGATTTGATGCATCCTTTCGTTCCAGGGAAACACAGTGGATTTGTCAGCATCAGAAAGTGTGAGCAGTTAAGTCCTTTCCCCTTCAATGAGGTAGTAAAACACCCAAAAATAAGATGTTCTGAGGCAGTTTTTGCTTTTCTGGAGTAGGTTCACTTATGCCACTGAACATATGATGACTTCAGCTAAATGCATTAACGTAATTTGAAGAAAATTCATTCCAGACATCAGAAGTTAATTTTCTGATGTTGGAGGAATATTCTGACTGGATCTTTACCCATGCCTTTCTTTTAACAACGTGAATGCGATTTTCAAGAAACAAATTAAATGTGTTAAATTGGCCAGGAAGTTCACCAGATCTTAACCCCATTTAGAATTTGTGATCAATAACAAATTTCGGTTACAAAACTTGGAATGTACCACCATAACCAAGCTAATAGAGGCGATTATTCAAGTATGGTGTCGGGACAGCAAATCAAAGAAAACTGCCAACAACTGGTAGAGAATCCATGCCAAAGTGAATAACTTAAACTATTCTCCTTCCATTACTGTATAGGGGCTACACATTATTAAATTTGTTTTGCTAGTGATAACTGCTATAGTGTACTACCTGAGTATAGTTGTGAAAGATGCCAAGCAGCTGCATTACATGCATTTTTTGAGATCAGCCTGAATTAACTAATGGCATTGGTAAATAGTTATAACGTAAAATAATAATTTAATAAAGCATATCATTTTCCAGTCGTAGTATTGAAAACCTAATGAAGTTCTTAATCAGTTATGATTTACAAAGGAGGCCAAAACAGGTCTCGCACCAGCACATTTTTTCCTCTCAAGGGCGCTGAGGAAAGTTGGTTATTGCACCTGAGCAGCTCAAACCGATTCAAAGACAAATCGATCCTCACAAACGTCCCTTTGGACATGAAAATTACATGCTAGCATTGGTATCAGATTGGGGGAAAAGACTACAGGTACGCTCCCCGAAATGCGAGATAAAAGAAGACCCACAGGCTTCGCTACATTTTTCTTCCAACTACTAACCCTATCGGAGAAAGAAAAAAAGCTCAGTTTGAAGGCTATGACTACATACAAAAGACCTGCCATAATTGGACAAAAACTAACAAACTACAAACACCTTGCTTTAAGAAACACGAAAAAGCAAATCAAAAGTGCGTCAGGGCCTTGCACGAAATGTTCACTTTGTGGTTGCTATGGAAAACACAACAAATCCATGGTACCACATCTTTCACCAATAATGACAAAAAATTAAACATTCCCGCCGAACCAAACTTTGACATGTGCACATATGTTCAGACTTGTGTGATGTGCCGTCAACAGTTTGTTGGCCAAACTTGGAACAAATTTTCCACAAGATGATCATCGCACTGAACGAATTGCAACAAACCAAATCATAAAGAGGGCAAAGTTCAAATGGCTTTATCACGGGTCTATTCAGTGTTCCGTGGCATCGTAAATAACCGCACCTATGCATGAAGCTTAGCCATTAGCTCACACTATTACTTCTGTAGAACAACACAGTTTTCACTCTCTGAATACTTGTGAACACATATGGTATCACGAATGTGACACACAAATTAATATTCAAAGCATGATTCCTCCACCGTGTGAAACAATTTTGCAACACGTTTGCGTTGTCCGTTGAGTTGTTTGATCTATTGCACCACCCAGTGTGCTAGCAAACGTCCTTAACTCCCGCCAAGCGTACAGCATTCACAGGTGCACCCTGGAATAAGGCTGACAGCTTTACGAAGCAATTTTTTTACGCATTCCACCAACGCTCTGAGTGATATGTGCTCGTTTCGGGCATAAGTGGGTCTATTGCATTGTTCGATAATAATTAGCGTCAGATAGGTTTGAAGTTTCAGTGAAAGCAACTATTTGGGAAACCCGTATTTTCTAGTTTTTAATTACTGCCGCTTGTGTTCGGATTTATTTTAGTCTTGAGTTTGTTTGCTTTTTTGCTCTTGTTTTATCCTTTCAACGTTTCACCTATAAGCATTGTTTGCAGATTTTAGGACGGAGGATATGTAGTGCAACATGAAATCGATTTCCTATTAAAAATATTTCCTCGACAGATTCCTTTGTTTGTCGCCTTTGTCAGACCAGTTTCGTAAACCACAAACATGGGAAAATGCATAAAAACGTAAAACTGTCACTTTAGAGTTATCAGTAATGTTACAACAATCTACATCATATTTCGGTACAAAGCAGTCAACTTATGATAACATACCATACTGGTAAGCTTCATCTTCGTTGCTAATCACTCACGTGCTGCATTTGGAACATCTCTCATTAAACTCCAACAGTGATGTACCATTATGTTGCAGTTACATCGGCCGTTGGTAACGTCCTTACATCATTTTGATATCCTGATGGAAACGTTTCGCCCTGCTCTTCACATTCTTTATCCTTTTTAAATTCCGCATTTGCTCAGTTTGGGCAAGTTTTTTTCGGCCACAACTTCTCAACCGATTAAGCTCTCTAGCTCAACCGGCTGTCTAGTTATGGCCTAATATGCTGGCGCCAGTTGGCGCCAGTTGGCGCCAAAACGCTTGACGCAAGCGGGACTTAATGAGCTGGACCAATGCTTACGGGCACACGAGACCCAATGTTCATCCTACTCGCGAGTTCTTACAGGCTGAGGAAAGAAGCTCCTCGACTATTTGTAACTTTCAGATTTCATTTTGCCAAGGAAGTTATGAACAACATTATCAAACGAATTCCAAGCTCCAGCCTCAACAGGGGTCACTGCTGTCACGACATTCTGATTTGAGACGCATCGAATATCCATGCTTTTTTTCTCCCATAGCTGAGATAAGGAATGTTCGAGCATATGTAGGCAAAAGAGTGTCCAGAACTAACAAGTGCTTTGACAAACTGTTTCATTCGGCCACGTTTGCTATGTATTGGTGGTAAAGTGACGTTTATCCGACCAACCTGTTTATGATATTTTTTTCTCCATGTTTCATCACATTTCTGCGTGGCCATTATTTTCATAACAAATACTCGTTGTTGGCTTCACTCTTTCAGTAGCACAAAAGCAAGGGTATGGACTAGAGCGTGATCTCCTTGCTGACGCAATTGGAAATTCACCATGTTCAAATCGACACTGACCAACCACTAGCGGTCGCAATATTTTAGTCTTTCAATCACAACCTTTATGATTGCGTTATTCTCCTTCAGGATGTCAGAGTGTCCTACAGCGATGGATTCACACCTGTTATTTATGTGGTGTAAAACACATTTCGGGCTTCATATGATAAATCAAAATCAATCAAAAGTCTTTAGTTATTTGAATGATATATAGGAAAACCCATAGTCATGGGCGTTGGAAGGATTTATTCCACGGAGGGGTCACTAACTAGTCGTGGATTTTTCCAAACGTTTTTCCAGAGGAGAGCCAAAAATGGTGAAATTTTTTTTCCCACTCGAAACTAAGAAAACAACCTATTTTGCTGAAATTATCAAACTCCAGATAGGGAGCAAGCCCCCCTCCTGACGTGCTTTTCGACGCCCATGCCCATAGCAAGACGAGATCCCGCGACATCGGCGTAGCAAACAAGTCGCCGTCAGAGAGGAAGTGCTTTGTCAATTTTGTCTTCCGGTTATGATAAATTAAAGCAATTACAGCAGTTTTGTGAAGATGTTTCTCCTGTGGCCCGGATGCCAACAGTTCAACAGATTGCCTTGGCAAATTTAAATCTAGGACGAGATTGTTCAAATCGGACTGGATTAACAGCGAAAGTAGATCAGCATCCATTTCTTCATGCACAATATCCTCTTCTTCTTCATCATCAGACGTGGATAATGACTTAAAACGGTAAACTCGCCCTCATCAATGTCTGGTAGTTTGGAGAAAATGGGTACGGGTATTTCATCATTGTGGGCAACAGGTCGTGAACGAGCAGTTATTGCGAAATCCATTGATACGGAACACGCATATTGCGAACAAAATGTGACAGAGGACATCTGAGCTCAGATTTGGATTCTTCACCCCAAAACTACCTAAGTCAGTTCTCAAAGTCCAGTCAAGAAAATTTTCTTTCGATTATCGATTATGCGAGTATATTAATCGATGCATGATGCCGCAAAACCTCGTTAGCGACACTTGCCAGTCGGAAGCTTCACGCTTGTTCACAATAACAGTCATTGAAGCGAGCACCGCATACGTCCTGTATGCGGCAAAAATTGTGGAGTCACTAGCTGGCTGTATCGCAAATGACCGTATTGGCGGAGCATCAGGCAAGTTTTTACAAAGGATCCTTCTCTACATGCGGTTCCTATGCCCGTAAACTGAAGCGCCTACAGCATTGTTCACAGGAGAAAGCATCTTTCATTGCACGCCCAATTTCCCCTTTTCTCTTTTCATCTGCAGAGTTCTGATGATTGTCAAAGTCATTTGAGAATGAAGCATCGCACACGAAACAGGCTTGCTGTTTTCACGCATTCCTCTCTTGTTGTCCGTGATTGCAGTCATGCAGTGTTTATCAGCAATTATGCAGAGATAACGTATGACGTATAGGTTTTCACGCGAATGACAGCAAAGGGTTTTTTTGAAAAGCCTATACCCGGAAACAACGTTCGTGCTTTCTCAAACAAAAGCTCTTAGCGGTGATGTCATCGACCACCTGCTGTTTTGAAATTCAGGTGAGTCCCAGCTCTTACAAGCAACGGAAATGCGTTTCCCCACGTTCTTTCCCTCCTTATGACTACATTATTAGAAGCACCAAATCTTTCCTGTTAAAGTTATTTTTGCAATCGATTTGTGACACACGCGTAACGGATTGTTTTTCTGCAGTATATACCAATTTGTGGTAGGGCTCCTCTGCTTTGCCTTCTGGGTTTCTATGAACTGTTGCACACTATCAGTAAATAATTTTTTTGAGAGTTTGATTCTTTTGGCAAGCAACTTTGCCTGTACTCTTTGTCGCCTGCACTGCTCAACTCTAGTTCATTCTCTTCACCAAGCACCCACTGTGAATCACTTGAGTAAGTAATGCATTTGTTTCAACCTTGATACTATGACGTCAGGTGGAACACGTGATTTTATCAAAGTCTCGATATCGTTTTGCACAAAATTAAATTTTGCAGCTGAAGCTTCGAATCCATGTAACGCATTATTGCTGTCATCTATCTTTTTGACATTATTAGTTAACATTTCACTTATAACCCTCAACAGATTCTTGCCAGGAGATTGTGCTGCTAGTTGCTTATTCGCTCCACGCCACAGACCTTTCATTGATGCTGATGGTTTATACCAGTGGCTCTCAACCTTTCATGTTTTTTGGCCCTCTTCCAAAGACTCTCAACACTTGTAGCCCCCTGCTCATCAAGAGTTTTGCAATATCACGACAGAGATATTTACTAAAGGCATCTGCTCGTGGCCCGCGGAGAACCGCTCCCTACCCCCATGGTGGGCCGAGGGCCCAGGTTGAGAAACCCTGGTTTATACATTACAACATCAGAACACCTTCCAGCCCATGAATAATCTTTCTAGTTATGTGCCGGTTATGGTGTTATACCTATACCTGCGACTGTATCATTATACTAAGCGAAAATTAAATATGGCTTTAACTTACAACATTCGAAAACGAGGGCTCATATAAACAACCTTCCACGCTGTGTGTATAAGTATTACCAATGCAACACAACGTGCCTTGGATTCTGCTTGTAAGTAGATTGTTATTAGGGAATTTGTGACAGGATTGAGTAAGAATGCACAAAACAATTGTATCCACCGCATCTTTTATCATCCTGTTCATTGTTAGATCAAGACTGAACTAATTTAGTGCTCGATAAAGTTTATTTTTGGTGTTGGATTTTAAACATTTGGTGTTGTCCAAAGGGTTTTGGGCCACCCTATTGTGTCTAGTACCACTTTGCTTTAATCGCGCATGATCATCAAGCATCCTTTTAACTGCACTAATGCTAGTATAGCTTCCATTTTTCACACGTTTTCACATCTGTTTCGCAGACGACAATATAGCCTTAATGTGACTTCACCATCGGATCATAATGTCATTAATGGAAACTAGTTAGAAGACTTTACCAATACGCAATCTGATCAAATGAATAAAACTGAATTTCGTGAATAGTTACGACATAAATTGTTGACGAATATTTTATCGAAATCATCTTGTATCGGTAAATGCCTCTATGCGTACCACAGTTTGCTGGAGGCCTCCTTGGATCTGGAAAGGCTGAAGCCTACCAGGGATATAGGTAAATGGAGATGTTGACTATCACTAAGAACACAATATTGCGTTGATAGTGCCAAGACAAACTATTGAAGCAGGCGTATGGTTCACAATGTTACGTTCCATGATATTAGTCAGCGAACTCAACAAAAACAAAAACCTTACAACAGAAGTGATTTTCAGGTGTGCTGATCGATTTTCAAAAATGACGAACCTCAAAAAATTAAGACACATTATTGAATTGTGGAAATCCTACACTGCGGTCAACCGATGTGCTCCGTGATCAACCTGAAAATATTGACGACGTTGTTCAGTATTATTGCACATGCAAATGCAATATATCAAAAGGTGCTCAGCATCCGGCACGCACTGCAGACAACGCAGTGATGTGTGTGAACGCAAACACTTTGCTTTCGTTTCGCAGATGTCGTGAACAGAATTGTGAAGAAAAGGAATCGCTTCAGATGTCAGTCAGCGCACGTTTCTGGAGGACACTTTGTGGAAACTGCAGTGACGAATGTGTGTAAAATAAAACCGGTACTTTCATCTCGAAAATACCGTAAAAAGAATCTGCCATGTAGCTAAACAGCGTGGCTGTGCTCCCTTACATCGGGGAAGAGCAAAATTATACGGAAGTGTCTGTTCAAACGAACCACGAATGATGCTGTAACATAGCCAGAGACGTGCAACGATGAGCAAAATACCGGAGTGCTAATCAATCAAATCAGGTGTGACAATCAGAAAACATACAAAAACTTTTGTTTTAGCAGTGGCGTCTCTGCCGACCTGTAACGATGTTCCGAGACTCAAGTTTTTTGTTGCCCCGATACTTTAGTACCAACATATTGATGTTCTGATGGCGGTGTAGGTCAAAATTTAGATAATGCTTTTAAACGTTGTGATGAAAATTAGAAGTGTGCTTGCGTTTTCAACACATTGAAATTATTGGGGCTTCAAACGAAGCATGACTGAGCGAGGATATCTCAAACGAAGCTTGTATCTGAAATGTTTTAATGCATAAACTGTAACTCCGGTAACATGAGTTATTTCGAGTTTTGTGGAATACCCTAGATTCGCCACTGCCTGTTTGAGACTTTTGCCCTGTATCGTACCGACGCTTTATTGAACGATAGTTAATCGAACCGACTGCGCTGATCTAGCTGTTGCAAGACATATGAAATTACGGCCAGGTCTCCATTTTTGGACTAGTAATTTGCTATGCGGCTAGTTGGCCTAATGTTGGATCTGAAACTATTCACAACCGTTCGGTTCTGACACACAGTTGCAGGAAAATCGAGGATATGATTGAGAAAAAAGATTTCAGTTGATTTTGTTTAAACGAAGAAAAAACATTTGTGAAATTATACCAACTAAAAGCAGAAAAATAAACAAATGAAACATTCTGTTCTTGATTGTTGTCAGGGTTGTTTTGATCAAGTCTCAGTTGGCGGCAATAGTTCAGTCTCAGTTGGCGGCAGTAGCTATTGTGGGCGGAAATAGCTAAGTAGAAATGTGTCCGCCTCTCAATCATTAAGTTGGGTTTTCGATCCACGGTCACTGAGTGAATCGCCGAAGCCCTCCTTGGTCAAGAGCGTTCGCCTCAACTGCCCTGACAAGAAACAAACTTCAGGGTCCGGCCTGCCGCCAGTTGCTGTCAAAAAATTAACAAAAAGATGTCCAGGTTTCATCTCAAAATTTTAAATCGATTCTCGGCCCGGAAGGTTCAGACCTAAAGCACATCACTGCTGTTGAAAGTAAATCAAGGGAAAGAAACCTGGCACCTACCGAAGGTATTCATGAGTCTTGCTTACGTCAAAATATATTCACGCTATTTGGAGACACACAGGGAAAAAAACTCAGAATTGATGTCTTTAGGCGTTTTTTAACGGTATCACTGAATTAATTTTCCTATGATCGAAGTTACAGCGATCTATAAACGTCGTTTCGCCATGTCACTCTATCTGACTCGCGCTGTTTTCTGTGGATAGTCAACATGCTAGGTTTTATTCGAATGTTAATACCTGAAACATGTAACGCAAATGATTTCGTTTAGGCGTGAAATCTCACGATATCAAAAGAGCGAAAGCGAATGCAGAATTTTTAACGAATAGAGGACCGAAGGTAATTTCACACTGGACATTGACTTATCTTATTTACGTGTTTGTTTCAGACGTAACGTCGATATCGCATTAGGTAAAAGAACACGAAGGTGCAGAAATTCCCATACATTACACATCGCAGTGTAGCAGTTTGTTTGGCACACGTAGTCAATACAGGTGTACCGAGCACAAGGCACAGTAAATACGGCATTTTGTCATCATCAAAGAGACATTTGCATTCTGCGAGAAAAACGGAGATTTGGTAAAAGCATCAGACAGCTGAAGTATAAAAAATGGATGAAGATGAGCATTGTGTAACAAACGCATGTACATTTTTTCTAATCGAGGCATCAAATGTCGTTATTAAACATACTTGATGTGGGCGAAAACTAACGCTGCTGGGGATGTAATGCAAAATTCGATAGGCATTGTAATAGGCAACTAGGCGGCGTTTAAGATTAAACTGTGTGTACCTGCACTACAATTGGCAGGCATATATTGGCATGCAATACGCACGAAACAAGAGGTTTTCAATTGCAGCAGGACACTGATTAAAGAGGGATCTCTGTTTGTTTTCTGCACAATAAAATGACGTCATTGGCCTCTGTGTGTGATTTTCATCTTTCAGTGATGCATGAAGTAAAACACCGAGATATTCGACTTGTTCGGCATACGCAACACATACGCCATACAGGGAACAATCTGGTATGGCAAGCAGTTTACATTTTTTAGGGGGGAAAACTACACAGACAGTCGTGTTACAGTTGAAAACAATCTCATGTTCAGCCACATAATCACGACAAATATCCAAAATTCGAAAAGGTGTTTGAAGACCAATGAGGCTTTTGAGGAAGAGAAAACAGCAGGTGATTAACGAATATTTTGCCCACAGTCCATCAGTGCTTCTCTGGCTGTGCTCTTCTGTATTGAACGCTCATCAAGGCAAACAGTCATTAGATATGAACACAGAACGCACCTTGACCCTTTGGTCGCGGTGAAGGGTCTGAAGGCCAAGTGGCCCACTCTACTTGCGTGGTCTGATTCCTATACCAACTCATCAGATTTAAAGCCTCAACATTTGTTTCAGTTATATGTAGCCGGAGCTTTAATGTAAAAGACTGAGAATCCTTCTAAACTTACAAGGCTGAGGCATTGCCCACACTTCAAAAACTCGTTGAGCTTCGATTTTGTAAAGGATGAGACCAAGGTCTGACACTTCCAGAGTGAGTGTTAGCAACGTTGTGGGTTAGAAAAGTTTAGAAGCTACTACCTGCTCAATTTCTAGCATTTCGAAAATTATTTTGAATGGTTACTTTACTTCTATACTGACAGAGTTCAGTGCGAATTCTTTTGCAACCAGACATATCACCAGGCTGCATTTGCTTTCTGAATCTTCCCCTGTACTATCGACTTGGGCATTGACTTTTTTATGAATCAACGTAACAGTGAGCACGTTTGTGTAGGGTTCACAATGTTCAGTTCTATGATAATAGTCAGAGAATTGTACGCAAACAAAAATCTTGAAGCAAAAGTGATTTTCTGGTATGCCCGTTGATTTTCAAAGAGTTATGAACCGCAAAACTTAATCACATCATTTAATCATGCAACTTCAACTCTGCTGTCAACCGAACACTGCAAATATTGATGACGTTGCTCAGTATAACCCCACATGCAATATATCAAAATGTCCTCAAAACCCGGCACGCACTGCTGACAACGCAGTGATGTATGTAAACACAAACTCTTGCTTTCATTTCCTAGATGCTTACACAGAAATGTGAAGAAAAACAATCGCTTCAGACGCCACTCAGCGCACGTTTCTCTGTGACATTTTGTCGACACTGTAGTGACTTACGTGTGTAAACAGAAAGTCGTGCCTTTATCTCGAAAATGACAAAAAGGAAATCTCCCGTGCAGCTGAAAAACAGCTGTACGCAAATATTGATTGCTCTGGAAAATATTAATGTCGCAACACTCACAACAACAGCTAGATGCTGAAAATGCACCAATTGCGCAATATACTTTATAAATTCACTACCTGAGTCAAAAAAATATTATGAAGTGTCGCACGTAACTCGGCAATCTTTGAAAAAGAAATGAAAAGAATGCAGAAAGACGGCAGGCGATTCATTCGCAATGTGAGATCTCATTGAGTTGCTTTATGACAGAATGTTTAGTACTGACACATATAACCATTGGTAGAACATATTTCAGAGCCAGCGAAGAGGATACAGTGAAGATTACAGAAAGTATCTCAGACGCTTAGGTAATCTATGTTCAAGTGCGGCTTACAATCAAGGGCAGCTTACAATCGAATAAATACGGCAGGGATAAGAACTAAAAGTAATACCATGATGATACCGCAAGGAATAAGTAAAAGCAGTCGAAGTAACAAGAGCTACAAGACAGATAGAAAACTGTAGTTAATCGTAAAATTGGTAAAAAGGAAGTACTTTTGAAAACAGGAAACATATGCGCTGAAGGTAATTGAAAGCTGCTTTGTATACATTAGGAAGCTTGACAGCCATTGTGTTTATGCGCTATTCAACGCGTTGTTTCTCTGTTCTCAAATCGTGGTCGTTACAAGACAGGGAAGCAGCTCTGTTCTACAGAGTACTGTACTAAACTGCTCGTTTTTGTTGCATAGTGGGTGTTATGAACGAACGTTTTGGTATCTGTCAGTGTGCGTGCATTTTCTACAAACTGAGTAACCTGCGCGCCTAACTGAATCTTTAGAAACTCTGTTGACGAAAAGTTAAAGTTCTACTAATTTACAATTCGTGGTTTAATTTAACAGAAGGCTCGATTGTGTTTAAAAACGCAAAAAAAAAACAGTCCACACAATACCGTTAAATTACAACAAACGTGTCATCCACGCATCATTTCACTTCTTTGGCGGCTGTTGGAATTCCCCCATTGCAGATTTCTCATTGTTAGCCTTGCTAAATTTGGTGATGCTGATGCGCCCACGGGGGTGCCAAATGTCTGTTTGAATTTTTGTGCCGAAAGGAGAGGTTTTAGGCTTTCATGTAGATGTCAATTCTTTCATAAATATCCTTCACAATCCAAAGAATAATCTTGTTAAACTTTTCGCATCCAAGCAGACGTTGCATAGCTATTTCCATAGATAGGTGGGTTGGAATAGTGGTAAACAGTGACACCACATCGAACGAAACCAAGACCTCGTCTTCTTGCAACTGCAAGTCACTAATCGTGTTGCCAAAATCATCCAAATTGCGCACGTGAAATTCTGTACGGCCTGCTAGTGGTGCCAAGAGGTTGGCAATCGTTTTTGATGAAGCATAGGTTGGACATTGGAGATCTAATAAATGAAACTATGAAAAGAAGCGGCAAACATTTTGTGGAATTTTACTAGCCTGTTTATGGATTTTTGGTAATCTAACGCTGTCAACTTGTTCTAAAGCAAGACTACTGCAGGAGAGGTGAAAATAATTTGAGGTGAATTTTTACCAAAAAGAATATGAATTTGAATTTTGTGTTAAGGACAATTAATTTTTTTCCATTCACACAACTTTACATTTCCAAGTTCAATTCAAATTCCGGCTGTTTGATTTTATTCTATGAAAGCAGTACAGTGGTTCCGCTAGCAAAAGGTAAGACGTACAATTACAAGCTACTAGTAAGTTATTAAAATAGTTTAGAAAGATTTGGTGCCAAGCGTAGAACCTTGAGGGAGAACACATTTTGTAATATTTAGTTTGTATCTTAGAAGATGAAAGGTTTCCTATGTGGAGATACAGTAACTTCTGCAAAGGTAATTTTCCACAAACCGTAATGGTCCAACTTTTTATACAAAATGTGATAATCTGATCGTTGCATTTATTTTATTCAGAAGTTCGTTAATGGGTTTCCAAATGCATGAAGTAATTTGTTTAAATTATTTTCAATAATGAAAAATAGTGCGTTTTGTTTTCAGGTGTGTCAAAAGTGTTCCCGTCCTGTGTTGTTTAAACGAAAATTTAATTGAAAGTTCTTGCGAAACCTTACGAGGTTCTATGCCTGCGATTTTTCGTTTTAATGAATGTGAGTAAACAAACGATACAAATGACATATTGCAAACGTTTTGATAACTACTGTTATCATCATCAGTGCATAGCAATATAACTGCAGTGATCTTGCTGCAGGTTCTTATTGGTCATTCAGGGGAAAAGCGCTGTAAAAAAATGAAAAACGCAAAAGGCTGTTTTGGTAGCGACGTAGTGGCGAGAAGCATACGTAGTCACATGACTCAGCTGGATACGCGCCAATGGTGATGGCGCGTGACGTCGCGAGTGAAGCATGAAACTCTGTTACAAGTTAAAAATGCATAGAGGCATCGACGGGATGTTTGCATTCAGCTCTGGTTTGTGTTCGTGAATCAACAAAGATTCAGGAATCTGCAGCCGTCGCCAATTGTTATCGAAACGTTTATCGAAACGTTTGCAATATATCATTTTTATCATTTGCTTTGGCCGTGATATTCATTACAAGGCTATTCAGCACTTCCGCTTTTCGTGTACCATTATGAGTAAACTTTTAGACAACCACGGTTAGATCGAAAAAAACACGGTTAGTGCGTTGCTTCTTGGACGTTTGCACATTGGTGCGTGTTTTTGAGGAGATACAAGACGTTTGAAAAACATTTTTAAACTTATTATCCATATCTGTTACATCTCAGTGGTAGTCTATGTTCACATTTTGCTATAAATTAGTCAGAAAGCTACAGGCATCAAATTGCATAAAACATGATTTGCAAAACGTCAGTGGCTATGGTGTTTTCACATTCTTGATTATCATGAAGGTTGGGAGATGATTACTAACATCATGATCCTTCGTGAAGAGAGTTACGATAGTCAATGGACTACAAACTTAATCTGGACTATTGAGGATACTTAATTTTTATGGGAATGTCTGTCAGCGAACACTCTCCAAGAGTTGTTACTGCGTTAACACAGAATTGTGAAATAGAATTTTTACAAAATTTTGATATTAAGGTCACCTAGAATATAAAGCCGTATTCTCTGGAAATTAGTTTTTCAAACGTGCATTAGACTGAACAGGCTGTTGTTTGGTTTTAAAATACAGTGTTCCAAAAAAAATTGAATCTTAGCAGAGGTGATTTAAATCCTGATTTCAATACTGAGTAGAAAGTATAAGGTCTGAAAACTTTATGCAACCAAATTTTATGCCAGACCAGCTCCTCTCGCGTTAGTAGCAGAGTTTTTAAAACGTTATAGCCACTAATGTTGTTTAACTCAACTTGCTTCTTTTTAGTTTCACTAATAAGAATACCATCAAGTAGTTTCACTTTCCTTTTCGTTTACGGAAGTTCGTGTTTCAACAATCGGCATTTACAAAGAAATGCGACATTTCCAATTTTGAAAATCTTTGAAGAAAATTTCGTCACCCAAGTGTTTGAATGAAATGTGGTTGACAATGTTCTATTGGTAAAGCGAAAATATCACAACATTCGTTTATAAATTCGCAGATAAACATATTGTTTCAAGAAAGGCAAAAGCGTTTGTTAGTAGTTCCTCCAAAGTATTCAAAATAATAAGCTTCTGCAGAGAGTGCGCCTGTAGATGACGATGACACGCTGACGAAGAAGCAATTTATAAGCTTGTGTGGATTTTTGTGGAATTCAATGAAACCGTTTGTTATGATATACGTTAGTGTAGGAAGCTGTGAGGCAGTGATTTCAACGATCTAGGGCAGTGCTGTTTGAATGCAGGTTTTTGAAAACCCATCTCTATGACTATTATGTTGGCCGTTGACGATGGTAGAATTAAATCGGATTCAGGCAATAACATGCGCGGTCTCCCTGAAAAAATTGTTGAAGCTTTTGTTGAGAAAAATTTGTCCAAGTTATAATTGAACTAGTCCTCTGTTAAACGTATTTTAGGTTTTGATGAATTTATATAGAATTCGTGTTATCCAAGGTTTAGGGGGCAGCCTTTGTCCAACGTCTGTAGGTGTAGACATGTTTTTCAATAGCTCATTATAATCTAGAATCTTCATAATGACATAAATACCAGTATCTAAAGTTGCTCATACGTTGTTTGAATTGACAATAGCCATTCAAGATATTTTTAAACGCCACCACGTTTGGTTTTATGTGGCATGGTTTTCCCATTTCCGATGTAAACTTTCAAACCAAGGGAGGTACGTAAAATTAGTATCTGCATTTCATGCAGTTTATCTATATTTCTGGTAAGAGCCAGCCAGTCTGACAAAATGATATATAAACATGGTTAGGACACCGTTTCAAATGTTTTCATACAACAGGATGCCTGTACTGAGACAGTAGCACTTACAACAACAGCAGCTGTTTACAGTAACTTGGTAACTTGAATTTTTTTCTAAAAGAGGTCAGTGACCTTTGAAAAACAGAATACATGTATTTTTTTCGAGTTTGTAGGGTTCCAGGACATCGACACCTCTTTGTCCTCTGGGTTCGCCACCAACGCTTATACTATTCCAGAGGAAAAACATATGGCATTCAGTCCAAGATTTTGTTTGAAAAATATTTCTAGAAACGATACTGTAGCTTTGATAATTATTTCGGTTCCCAACTGTATACAAACCTTAATGCCTCTTGGCTATGAAGTGCTTGCAATTTTTCTGGATTCCCATGTGTTTCGTTCTGCTGTGGAAAAAAATATCTGGACACAGTATAAGTTTGGCAAAAAGTGAGTGGGACTGAGGTGTTCTGTTATCAATAAATGTGCTCTTTGCTAAACAACAGTTTTCCAATATCTGTACTTTCTTCGTTACATATGTGATACTTGTTATATTCTTTTCGGAACACTAAACATAACTTGCCATAAATAACCGTGAATGTGTAAACGTTTACACTACTTCTGTAGTTTTTATTTTGAAGTTATCAATTTCGTGTGGATTTTATATGATTTAGTCAATAGGCACCTTCATTGGAAATGAATCTTGCCAAACCAGTGGAAAATATTACTTGGTGCTAGAGTTAAAATTTCAAATGTACGTTTTACGCCATGGCGCAATGTTCGCTAAAACCTCTCTATTGTTTTCTGCTTTTGCTTTGGAAATTATTCACTGTGATAAAAATCATTGCAGCTTCCAGAAGTTTTATATCAGAGATGATTGAAACACCTTTCTTTTAAAAATAAATATTTCACCAAAATGACCCTAAAACACCTTGCCATAAGATAGAGTAAGCTTTTTGCCAGTACTCCTTAAGGAGCTATTCAAGTCTTAACCTGCCAAGCCAGCACTTGAGACTATACTGGAGCACTTGCTGATTCAATCGTTTTGGTTGCCCATGGTTGCTCAGGGTATTTTGACAAAAGCTAAACGCTTTGATATTTATGGTGGTCTTTTGATGCATGGGAATTTGGGTCAAAGTAAATGAGATGTTGCTGAAAACGCTCCCAAACCTACTGTCGTGGCTTAAACAACTGTTAACTGCATCCATAACAGAGTTTCAAACAAAGTTTCGTGATGAAAATAAGGAGGATCGCTTAGTTTAGCTGAAATTGGTCATTTAGCTAAATGGAGATACTTACAGACATCCCGTGATTTTGAAGCAGGTTTAAAAACGTTAAGATATGAACACAGGTAGCAGATTTCCGTTACTTGCGCTTCTCGCCCTCCCACGTCTTGGTATCGTTGTGACACTCCATCAACAAACAAACGATTTTAAAGTTTATAATAAGGTTTATTTTGACGCTGGACGGTTAACGTTTGTAATTCACGAACTGTACTGCTCTGTCAGATCAAGGTTAGCGATGATTGCTAAATGGACTCCACTAACTTCTCTACTCTTGCAACTCTATCTTGCTCAGCAACAAAGCCTCAAGTCTGGCCATAAGCACTAAATTACCTTGCTTCTATGTAATGCAGAATACGCAAAGTTTATCTGGGCAAACCACAATAAACTTTGCGTAAAACAATTACAGTAGAGAAGACGTTGATCAAGTGTATGTTGTCTCAGTTTTGGACGTCTATAATTAATAGAAAACCTTACAGTCAATGTCCCAAGGTATTACTGTTGCCGCTTTGCGCTGAAACGCGTTTATTACACAACAGTGGCATCAAAAATAATCGAGAGATGTTATTCCGGGTCACAGCAGCAAATGTGAAGTTTGCGGTGAATCAATGGTAATCGACCTCTATTCTTCCATTCTTTATTCGTACGAAAAGCGACCATATTGCATTAACGCAATTTTAAAAACAGGTTAAAAAATTAATTTACAAGAGACAAAGCAGAACATGACGTCTCGATAAAAAAGCAACTGATTGCGAACTGAATTTTTGTCCGCAAATGTTGGCAGCTAGTCTGATTCTATAATCAATATTCACTTTTAGTCTTGCAGCTAATGTATCTTAATTTAGTTTCAGCCTACCAGAAATGTAAGTTACATTTTATTGTTAGGTTTGCTGTTTTGGTGTTTACATTGATGCTGATCCCTCTACTAGCCAAATTTTATGGTTTAATTTAGCTTAAGGCACAATCGTGCTGCTTATTTGTATTGTCCAGTTGCTAAGAAGACCTTTATTTAGGAAATGAAACAATAGTTCAAATACACATATAAGGCTTATGTGACCATGTGACGATATTTTTTGCAGAAATGTTGCATGTAAAAAATCTTATTTCCAGTGACATACTCTATTCACCCTGCCCAGAAAAATGTGCTTTGTATTAATGTCGTCCCGCTGCCAGGTGCACGAAAAGATATTTATTCAGAGACTCAAATCAATCTAAAGTCAATGCATGTTTGTGCGCCGGGAGCCATCAAAGAAAAAAGTGACTGCAAATCTAATGGAGGCACTGTTGTTTCCCTGGATCCGCCTATGATATGCTTGTTTTTATTTACATAAGTCACGTCAGAAGTATGAATAAATTTTGGCTGGTGTGAAATCAAGTTTGTTGGGATATTTCTTGGAAAATGTGTATTACATGCTCAATTGAACTGAACTCAAATTTATTGCATGTTCAATTGAACTGAACTACGGTCAATGATGATTCACGTAAGTAATATTTTTGCTCAGGTTTTAACCGAGAGTGTGACTTCGAAGCAGTTGATGGGTTATGTCCTGGTTGGATTCAAAGTTCTAATGATGATTTTGACTGGATGACTATGAAAGGACCAAGTCCATCAGGAAAGCTTGATTCTACTGGTCCTGACACAGATCATACTTTGCAAACAGCAGGTGCTTTCAGCGTACATTCATCACGTAGAGAAGCCATCATCGTATATCAGTTGCTTCCGATCTGTGATGTGCATGCCATTGTTATGTAGCAACTCTCTAGTCAGTGGCGGACCGATACCAGGCCTTTCTGGGGCAGACGTATAGAAGAAAGCGATAGAGGTCTTCACTTATTTAAATACCCTAGGTTCTCTGTGACATTCGCTGGGTATCACACAAAAGTGGTTATCTTCTGTAGGCCAAGAAAGTGGTTACTTTTGTTGGTTGAACTGTGCGATCTTTCATGGAATCACACCACAGTGTATCAGCACCTTATATCATTAGATCACAAAACCTTTGAAACGAGTCCAAACAGATGGGCCCACGATTTTACAAGCTACACAGAACCCAGTGCCAGATGAGGCTTTTAGGGGTCCTGAGACACAATTGTTCGAGGGCCCCATCTTTTCAATAAAAACCAATGTCGCATAGTTTCCCCATAAATGTTCGTGCTCACCACGCGAAATAACACACTCTGGAACATCAAATGAAAAGGGCAGATATGCAATGCGAAAATAAATACGTTTGACCTATCATAAACTCAGGATTGCGAAAAACTTCTCAGTTTTCCCACCATGTGAGACACTCAAACTATAATAGCACACTTCGCGCTTTTTTGCAAGCAAATTCATGTATCAGCTTGTCAAAAATTTTGTTTCCGTAATAGTTTGCTCTCAATACCCGTCAGTGGCAAATGGATTTAAACGTTAACATTGGCATCGCTTTCAATTAAAGCTACTCTGATTTGATAACTACACTTTGACGTTATTTTGGATTCGTTATACCGCATTCATGCGTGACGATATGGCGATAGATCCTGCGCTTTCAATCGTTTTGAAAAGGATCAAAATAATACAGTAAATTCGTTAGACAGAACAAGTTGTGAGGTCATGTTGAAAGTTGATATTGCTAAAGGCGTGTCTAAGATCCTCCATGCTACTGGAACGTCTTATAAACTTAGCTTCAATCAGCATTGAAAGAGAATTCCTTGCAGTCGATGTATAAATGAGGAAATGCAAATATTTTATAGTTGGAGAGCTTTTGGAAAGAAAAATTAATCAGTGTAAGTGAGTAACTGGATTTTTCATATGTTCTAGATCAGTGGTTCTGAAACGGGTGACACGTGACTCTCTAAGTGAGGAATTTTTAATTCCTGGGAGGAAATTTGTTCCAGGGAGGAATTGGGGAGGAAAATCTGTGCATGAAAAAAACTTACTTTTTTTATTTGTTTATTCAACACTTACAAAAATACACAACGAAGTCGCTTTATATGGGAATGTCTACCGTACGCAAGGACAAACTGTTTTAACTGCAGTGGCTGACATTATAAAGACTCTGTTTGGTTCATGATCGTCTATTGTTTCTTAATGGTAGATAGTGTGAAATCTTTGCAATCATATTTTTGTTATTTTTGTTGGGGAGGAATTGACAGTGTTTGGGCTTGCAAAGGGGTAATATAAAATCATCTTTGAGAAACACTGTTCTAGATGAACAAAACGAGTTAATTCTTCACGTGTTTTTACTAAAAAATATCCTTAGCAATTTGTTTATAGTTCAGAGAAACATGAAGGGCAGCAGTGCATCAAACGTCATGGTTGTACAATTTCAGATACTATTTAAATAGAGAAACCAGAAAACTACACGTCCTACCATGCCTCACAAGTACTATCTTTTTTTGGTGGGCCTATTTGATAATTGTTCGCATGCGTAAATGCAATATCTAATTCCTCAATGTATGCCCATTTACTTGAAGAATTTTGGTTATAAACATAGGCCGCAGGCCCACAGAATGATACAAATTATTAAAAACTACTAACACAGTAAAAACAAAAAATACTCCTTGAAATATTTTCATTTGAGTGTTCGAAGCTTGTTTTTTGTCGAAACTGGTTTTAAAAATACACGTGGTCCTCACATTCCTTAATACTGGAAGTTAGGATGGGGGCATAAAATAAGCAGTTGCTCCGCTCATCACTTGACCTCTTTACACCCCTGCCATCAAACATTAAATAAATAAACTTGTAACAAAAGCAGACCAATTTTACATACCCAGCGGAAAATTGAGAATTGTGATGCGAAAGTGACTGCGTTTGTAACGACCTGTGAAAGGCTGGACAGTTCTCATGAGGGACAGAAGTAATCAAACAGTAGTATCATCACAAAAGAGTAACACTGTTGATACTACTTTGTTTGACAATAGAGGTTGGGTAAAAGCTGGGTAAGTAAATCCTGAAGTTCAACGCAGTGTAAAGCATTGCTTAGTTTATTTAAGTAATTTTAAATATCTGCTTCTACTTCGATAAACACCAAAAAGAAACAATTGTTACAACAATTGTTTACTTCTCGTTTGCGATTGTTCCAATTTTGATGCAACTTTTGCTTCTCCTTTTTATTGCGTTTTGATCTTATTATCAGGTACGGATACTTAGAAGGTTCGTGGAAAACGTAAATGCTGGTGGAAAGTTATTGGCCGGGTGTGAACGAAACAAAATAAGACAAATGCGACTGTCTATTGTGATTAAACACTTTGCTTGCATTTTATGAGAACACATCTCGAATTGTTCTCTGAGCAGATTCTCCACGTCGGACAATTGGAAATCATACATAGAGTCACTGGCGTATTGTCGAAGTGTATTCCATTACAGAGTTGACGTTGTCGTGTTCAAGTGTTTTTTCTACAACACCAAACACTGTAGAAGATTGTTTCGCTTCTCTAAAAAAGAAATCTTTTGGTTGTCCCATTTGCTCTTCTGTTAACTGCTTGTAGGCTATTCAAAAGGTTTTTGATATAGTTGCCCGGATAATACCCCATACACTCAAAATACATATTTGGGTGGTCTATCCCGGTCTGAACATCGCACCATTGAGTCAAAGCAATTAGTTGTAGCCTCTTTTGTAGATGAATGCGCTCTCAGGTTTTTCTACTTCAGTAGTTTGGTCAACATGTGACGATTGATGCATACTGTAATTGACATAAAGCAAACTGTTTGTTTGACATTCGGTCGATATTTTACCAAGAAAAAACCTCAGCTTTTTCTTCCAAAGGAAATTAACTGAATGTAAACTGCCCTTCTCCGACTCTCGTTTCTTTTGTGAATTTACGTTGTTTTTAATTTTTCCCCTGCAATGGCACTTTTTTCTTTTACAATCTTTTCTGTCATCGATAAGGATGAACAATTTGTTTAATAGAATATTGCACGCGGAAATTTTCCGCTTGTTCTGTCAGCCTGATGACAGCGGTTTCTACAAGAGACGTATTACGCTACACATGTTTTTTTGTTTAGCTAGGTGAAAGGTTGCAATATTAGACATACATAATGAAAATACATCGCTTAGTGCTTGCCACATTTGCCTGGTTCGTTAGGCATAAAGGTTATAAAAGAGTATATCACGGCCCACTTAAGGTGCAGTCGGATATGTCGCATTTTGCAGGCCATCGCTAACAGGCCGATTTAGTTTCTTTCAAAACGCATGTAAGCTCGATCATGTACATTTAGTTCATGACTGCAACAGTAATCGTACTGGCACTAGCGGTTTATGGGACATTTCAAAAATCTTTACCATGCTTTTTTAAAATCATACATAGTCTGAAAAATAATCCATAGCTAAAGTATGTAAGGATTCTGGAAGATCTAAACCATACTGCATAAAACTACTTAAACGCATCACAGCACTATCTAAGTTAAATACGGACACTTTCGCAATGTTTAGCAAGCAAAATGCAATACATCTCTGTGCAATAGTGCAAAAATGTTTCTACCAATGTGCCCAAATTTGTTTTAAAAATGCCAAAATGTCGATACAAAATTACAAATCATTAAAGCTACACCATATTTGAGCTAAAATATTTCATGCTACAACGCTGGCTGCAATGTTCGTAAAAAAACAATAACCACAATTACTTGTTTTGCTTAGCATACAATTAATCAACAAACCATAATGGAAGTGGGGCAAGGTATCTGCAAAAATTAAGTTGCACTTGCAAATGTTCAACTTGTATGGTTTCTTGCATTGACGGAAAGCCAGTATTATTACACACAATATTATAAAATAAGCTCCATGTGCTTTTTTCCTTGCACAAGTAACCAGATGGTGAATTCAAAGAGCTCAAACGACTTGATCAAATGCCCGTCTTCAAAAACTTTCATTTTGATCAGTCTGATCAATTCTCTGCTTAGGAGGCTTTCTTGACAAGCTAGAAGTAAGCAGTGTTGAAGGTCGTTTTGAGGTTTTGAAGCTTTTTCTGTATGAAGTGTTGGAAGTGGTTGCATTTCCAATTATATTTAATTATTTCACCACTTTTTATAAATCATGCCACGGTAAGATTATTTCACAGAGTGGCTGGGTGGACTAACTCGCAATATACACACTCAAAACTTACGAAACTAACCACTTTTAAACACACTCTACACCTGCTCGCAGTCAGATTTAGCAGCGCAGCAGGTTGACCATCGGCATGATAGCAACAGGCGGGAAAATGTGACATATCCAGCCGTGTCTTCAAGTAGACGGTGGGTATATGTTCTTACAAGGCATAAATTGCTTGTTGAAAATCAATTATAAATGAGAAACGTATCTGTATAGGTACAGCGACAAAACTTTTCCAAAATGTCTGTTACTAACGCGAACCTGTCAAAGGCAAAGAATCGCCTGATTTTGTTCGACTTACCTTATGAAATTAAAAATTCCAAACAAATAGTTTGGTATGATTGTTTAGTGCGGAATCGAAATACTTAAGTTTGCTTCCCATGAAACAGTTAGATAAGGAATCAGTAGCTTTCGTGCATATTGCAGCCAATGAAAACTTCTAAAATCTTCAAATCAATGAAAACAAAGTGATGTTTTTGCGCTTTTTCTCTAATTAATTCTCTTCGCAATAATTAATTCTATTTCTTCTTGCATCATACGGAGTCAAAATACGTCTAGAAATTACTCATGGAAACGAAGATGCAGGGGTAATCATGTCCTTTGGCCCTTGCATTGTGTGCCCTGGTCCGTCCAGCATGTTTGAATCGATTTTACGCGGAGGTGCTTAATTTAAAATGTAAACTGTTCTCTTTTGATCAATACCCAATTGTGTGATATTTTCTACTAATGTGCATTCCACTACAACAAAACAATGCAACTATTGTTCAATCGAGATGAATGATGAGATTTCTGAAAATCAAACACAAAAATAGGCCGACACTATGTAGTCTGGTAAGGCTGCTGAAAAACCACAAACTGCTGCAGAACTTAACTGTAGGCTATGTGTTCGATTCGAAATTTCATAATTCGAGGGTTGTAGATTCAAGTCTTCAATTTTTTGTTAAGTGATGTGCCAAGCGTGTTGGTGGTTGTTTTATGGTCAAAGAAAGCTTGGTGTCGAAACCGACATATGCGTGGCTTGAGGGTTACTAATCTGTTTAGTTGCCATATGTCGTGTTTTTAAGATTGATAAATGACTGGTGTGCTCCTTTATTGAATGCTTCTTTTTGAAGAATAGCTACATAATAATATAGGCACAATAACTAGCAATATGTCAATGAACTTTGACCAAGTCGCAGACAACCTAGATGAGGAGACTAAGCTTCTACTCAATTAAGGGTTCGACCTCAAACACATAGACATTTACTTGCTACATGGTGTTTTGAATCTCACAAAAATATTCTTTACGCCTTGAAATGTGTATGGTATTTTATGTGATAAGGCGCAAAGTTGCATTCTTTATAATTTGTAACAGACGGAACATATATTTACGTTGAAGCAACGGGACGAAAGCCAGGAGAAATGACAGTCCTTTACACTCCACCTATCACCTTACGTCTCAATGTCTCATATTGCTTCGAATTGTGGTGAGTTTTGGATTTGCGTTCTAGTACCATGATTTTGGATTGGTGTTGATCTATATAGGTTGAAATCTGTTTTGACAAGGCGTATATGACTTATATTACGATTATAGAAAAATGTACTGAAATTCACTGTTTATGAAACAGAAGAAAGAACAGTTTTTAAAGTCGAAAAACGTAAAATTTAGAATGCAATGTAAAGTGCTGTGATCAAAGGTTTTCGCAACTAGGAAAAAAGTTTTAAGTGATTTTACAAGGTTTCATAACACAGATTGTTTTTCTTACAGTTTACTCGATAAGGATGTACTGACGCTGTTTTTTATAAAATGATTGTAGTTTAAAGTTGTATTGACTGTGCGTTTCCGGTCTGATTTCTTCGCTCATTTGATGTTTTATTGAATTTACAGTTGAAAGATTCATTTCAAATCTACTAATTAACACTGGAATTTTTCTTGCACTCTTGCTCATTCTCATTCCAGGCGAAAGAAACGTCCCAGTGAAAAGAATTTTCAATAGTCAAATGATACAAAATTTGCTACGCGTAGATTTTAATCAGAGGAGAGGTCCTCCAAACCAACCAACCTTTGCAAAAATGTTGGGCAAACACTTGATTTTGTAACTGCTCTTGTAAACTTGTCTGCGGAAGAAACGTGGAAGAAACGACCTTTTAACTCTCAGAAAACATTCTTCCATGATAGAAAAAGCAGCATGTTCCCAGTCCGCAGTGCATCTCCTGTGAATGTAAATCTTGTAACAAATCATTAATCATGCAGAAGATTCGAACGTATATAACTCGACGTTTATTCGGTAACAGAGCATAAAACACAGGGTAATTCCCCCATGCCTTCCTGCCTTAAAGACATGCACCTAATACAACAACTGAGGGGACATCTTAAAGGTCCCATCTGCATATCACATTTCTGACTCGCGAAAAAGAACAAACCAGTTTTGCCTCCCAAAAATTAGTATTCTCTTGTCTTATGGTCCACTATCATCAATTACAAAATTTTTATTTTGACAACTGTGCGTCACATAGCAAATGTAATCTTCGGGAATCACCAATACCCTTGAATAATTTACAGGTTTTGGAGGTGCAAATTTTATTAGGCAACGGCGTGTGCATAAGAGTAATCAAGCAGATAAATGTTAGCGCCAAAACAATTTATCGCCAAATGACTGGCGCCGAAGAATGATCACCAAAAGGGCGGCACCAGTTATTCCCATTCCGCATGCTGTTAGTTGCTTGTAGCACACCTTGTAGTAAGCTGTAAAACAGTGAATACATTTACCCAAATAACATGACAAAATAATTGACACAAATTTCGGTGCTACAATTTAGCCAAGAACTTTACGTACATTTGTGTGCAATGCGTTACGTATAACTACTGTGTAATGCCATTCAATTCGGTATCGAATGGTTGTTTCAGGTATTTTATGAAAGGAGAAGGTCTTGGATCACTTTTGGTGTATGAAGTAAACGATGGAAAAACTTTAATGGAAACTAATTTAAAGTATAATGTAACTGGCCACAAAGGTCATGTATGGCTCAAAGCTCAGATGGCTTTGTTTGGAACTAAGAATAGTGTGCAAGTAAGTTGAGAACAATGTTGTTTTGAATAGACGTGAAGATTTGATGGTTTTGTTCGCTTTCGAAAGTTATTATATTTCCGGAAGTGAATTATCTTCCAAAAAATATAGAGTGCATTCTTATGCTTTCAAAGCTTGTGCGTTGCAGACTATATGTTTTCAATATGCTTAGAAACATTAACAGGTTTAGAAAATTAGTTAATCAATAAATAGACTGTGTTGTATTCGGTACGCAAGGATATACCCCAGTGTTTTCAGCGTTCTCAGATGCATCTAAAGCATTTGACAAAACTAACCACAACCTGCTGTTTGCTAAACTGATTAAGCGCAATGTACTATGTGCACGCTACATAGTAAGACTCTTGTGGGATTGGGGCACCAACTTCTCATCCCCCTTTACTGTAACCAATGGGGTAAGACAAGGCGGGTTCTGAGCTCATAGTTACTTGCTGTTCACCTGGATGAACTCTCAGATCAGCTGCGTTCACCCAAGTTGGGATGCACTGTGGGAAATATGGTTATGAATCATCTAATATTCGCTGATGATACATGTGTGCTCAGTCCCAGTATTAGTGGGCTGCAATGTCTTCTGAATATTTGTGTTGACTATGCTTCTGAACACGAAATCGCTTTCAATTGCAACAAAACAATTGGTGTTATTTTTTGCTAAAAAAGTATGAACCACCTGCTCCATCAAATGTATTTCAGAAAGGTGTACGTGTGCAGGGTCCCGACATGGAGAAGTGCCGCCCTGCGGCAAGTCGAAAAGTTCCGCCCCCTACCCCAAAAGTGCCACCCCCGGACATTTTGCTAACCGGGACGGGACCCCAGGACAGATGTTTAAACCTGGACAGTCCCGGATAAACCGGGGACGTATGGTAGGTCCAACCTTAACCAAAATCTAAAACATAAATCTATATCTAACTTCAGGTTCATTCGTGAAACACCATTTGCTATTCCTTCTTTTCACCAAAAGTGCCGCCCTCCCGAATAATGCCTCCCCGGGGCATTTTCTCCCTTGTCGGGGCCCTGCACGTGTGCAATTTTTTGACCAAGTGTGGATCTTGGTGCGTGGATAAATGTCTCAATGGAAGATGATGATGATATTCAAAGACAAGTGAAATCACTGTACTGTGCAGCAATCAAACTCAGAGGCACGTTAGATCAGTGCTCTTCTGCAGTAAAAAGCACTCTATTTCGTGCCTATTGCATGCCAATGTATGCTTGCCAATTGTGGAGCAAATACTCACAGAATCGCATGAAGGGCTGATGTGCTGCCTATAATAATGCCTACCGAATCATGCATTACATACCCAGAAATGTAAGTGTTCGCCCACACCAGGTTAGCCATTGTGTCAGGAGGTTTATACCTTGCTGAGAAACAATTTACATCGATTTTTTATACGCTGCACATCTTCATCTAACTTTTTTATCCGATCGCTTCAAATGTCTGATGCTTTTTACAAATCTTCATTTTTCCTCAATTATTCAAAGCTCCTGTACAATGGCGACCAACTGCAATAGTTGTCGGTGCATTATTTCGGTGTTCGCGTCTCATTAGTATTGCTTTTGTATAGTAGAAAAATCCTGTGTGCCACGTGTATCAACCAAGCATATAAAAGTAAGGAATATTCCAGGTAAAACACTCACTGACAATTCCTGATTTAAATTCAGGAAAATTAACTGGCTGTCAATCTCATGATAAATGCGTGGCCAAGCACTTGCAACCTTGATCGGAACAGTTCGCATGCCTATGTGCGCCAATGTGCACACCCATTTGACTTATCTTCCATTTTATTTCTTTGTTAGCTGTTCATACGTCAAAGTTTTTGATGTTAGAATGCCTTAATTTCTCTCACACTACTGCATCCCTGCCTTATGATGGGTGAATGACGCTACAGTTGGGCGTTGTTAAAGTGTTTTGCTCCTATCATTGTTGGTCTGATTCCAACACCGATTCTTTTATACGCTTTGACTAACCATTTTTTGTGCCCTTGTGTTGTATAATTGCGTCTGTGTTATGGACCACGAGTCTGTAATAAAATAAAATAAAAAATGAATAACTTTTAAACCGTACCATCTGCATTTTGAATGACAAGCATGGAAGTCATCTTTTGATTTAACTTTAGTCTAACGATATTAGTTTCAGTTTCGAATAACTCGTTTCTGTATCATTTTTACATTGTATCTACAGTGGTTATTACAAATATTTTAACTTATTCGATACTGGTTCAACATGGCTGCGACTAACCGTGGTGCTTTACAATGTATGTGTAAGGCAGAACCTGTCGAGAGAAGGTGATTGGTTCTGCAAATTTCAAAGGAAGCACGGGGAAGTGTGAAGGTTACTGAGTTGTTTAGTCATCAGTAGACCTCACTTCGCATTCCTCAGGTTTTCCCGAAGAGTGGTGTGGCCAATACTTTTGGTCCATATTTAGATGCAGGGCTACCTACAGTGGAGACATACTCCCAACCAGCCTATCGATTCCCTGTACCTAGAATGGTATATTTCCGTGCCTAAATAGGTACAGTCTACCTTTTCAAAGAGACTATTCGTTCTACTGTATGGCTGGATTCCTGTCAAGCGACGCCACGATGGAAAAGATTGGACCTGCCAATAACGATGGCAAAGAGTAATCCAGTCTCTCCCAATCGTCAGAACTCTGTTATTGCAACCCAATCACAAATTGCAATTAACATCTAGGAAAAACTCAACTGAGATATCAGTCAAAACAACAATCGGGCTGTTAAACACTTGCCTTACATTTAAATTTTCGCCGAATTTCGTTTTGTGGCGCCCTGGAGATGGCACCACATGTAATCAAGTGTCACCAACAGATGGCTCCATAGGTAACAAGCCATTGTGATAGTCACCACAAGAGAAAGATAGAAATTCACTTATCCCTATATAATAATAGTGCAACCCAATATCAGTAGAGTGAGCTCATTTTTTCATGACAAAAATCCACCATTTGTAAGTCCTTGGCATGCTTTTTTTCAGAAAATTTTCTGTAAAAAATTTCTTTTCTTATGTTCCAGTTTGCTTTAGTTGGAATTCGAGGAGTCAACGACAGTTCAGATATAGCTGTTGATGATGTTTCCATGATGCAAAATGACTGTACAAACAACATTTTGATTTCGAAGAAATCAACACTGCAAACCCTAGCTCACACTTCCACGGTTCCTTACCAAGCAAAAAGTGTTGTTACAAAAGATGCATCACAAAATGTGTTTCCTGAAGCAAACACTGTTCTTCCTTCTGCAACAAAAAACTTAACGTCGAATGCGGCTAATCTCTGTCCTCCGGGTATGCGTTCATGCAATTCATCAACTAACTGCATATCAAGCAGTCAGATTTGCGATGGAGTTCAGGTAAACATTTGCATTTTCTAGTGAATTTGCGTTTATTTACAATTAATTTTCTATCCCTTGTGCAAATATTCGCCTAAAGACATGGTTTTCTGGTACTGAATACTCATCAGCTTATCTTGATCGTTTCCTTTGGTATGTTTTACTGTGTGAGGTGTGGCCAAATGCTCACTTGTTTGTTACGAGCTTTCGCCTGATGAAGGCAGTTTGTGCTGCTAGTGCCTAAGCATTGGCTGAAAACTACCTGAGTTGGTTTTAGTTTTACACACATTTTCTTCCTTGATAAATTATGCACCTGACCAGGGTCAAAACCTGTTCTTCGCGCTGCCTTGACACTTCCACATTTGTCTACGCTGTTGCTTGTTGCTTGCAAAAAGTCCATCCTTCTAGCACAGAAACAACCGGTACAGATGACGCAACAGTACAGTTATTTTTGGGGCTATAACTTTACAGTTATTTCCTAAACGCTCTTGCACCATTCAGCTGATGGAAAAAGTATGGGTTGAACCATTCTGTTTGGTAAAAGCTTGTTTTTGTCTATCCTGATGGCTGTCTATCAACTTTATGCAAATGGAGCAATGGCGTTGAACTGATAACATGTCATCCAAACGAGGAAGGTTTTCCAATCCCAATTATTGCGCAATAAAATGGTTTACTGAAATGGAAGCGGCCTAATCGTGGGACAAACAAACGAATTTGCGGCATATAAAGTCACACATGTGAAGTAAAAGGAAATGGTGTCCTATATTTTGCACATGCTCTACCAAGATTTTATTCGCTGAAAGCAAGCTAATTTTTTTCATTTTGTCTGGAACTTTGCTTCATTTTGTCTGGGAGGCACGGCATCTCTGGAAAAATGGGGCCGAGGCGACCGCCTCATTCAACTCCACTAATATCCACCCCTGCTTGCAAATATTGTGCATTTTGTGGTTTCTACGGGAAACACAACAAATACATGGTTCCAACTATTTCACAAATATTGACAAAAGTAAAACGTTTCTTCTGAAACAAAACCTGACATATGCAAACGATTGCAGTTATGTGGCGACCTGTGTGATATGCCGTGGACAACACGTTGGCCAAACAATAAACACATTTTCCACGACATGGTCAGCGCAAGGTGGTTCTTTAAGCAAACCACGTAATAAGAATGACAGCAGCTAAATTGCCGTATTGCGGCACTATTCAGTATTCCATGGCATTAACAAGAAACCATCTATGAAGCTTACCCTGTTATTTTTGTAGAACAAATCAGTTTTTATTTTCTGGATACCTATGCATAAATTAATATTCAAACATGCTTCCCCCTCGTGTGAAGAAATTCTTGTATGTACTTTGCGATGTTCATTGAATTTTTCCATTCTGCTTTGCACATTTGTTTGACCTCTTTTTTGCAACACATATAATTTAGTCATCAATATTGGTACATTCTTCAAAATTTTAGCTTTAAATTTTGAAGGTTGTCCCAAGAGTACGTCTGTCATCCTTAAACCGCCATTTTGCTTGTGCACTCTACTAACGCACCGGGTTGAGTCACCGCAGCGTGATTCCTTCCGCGTGTGCTTGTTGCTCGATATTGGGCGTCAGACATTTTTTCTATTTCAGTCAAAACAGTTATTCAGGCGTATTTTCCAATACTTACTTGACGCAGTTTGCCTTTTATTTTGTTCACTTTATTCAATTTAGCCTTGTGTTTGTTAGTTTTCTATGTCCTTGATTCAGTCCTTCATAATTTCATCTGTAAGCACTGCTTGTAGATTTCTGGACTGAGGATATATAGCGCTACAGAAAATCTATTTCCAATTAAAAATTTGCTATTAGATTCAACTGCGTCGCCTTTGTGGAGACAAATTACTTGACAGATAAGCTTTCAACAACATCACGAGAGCCTTTTCTAATGTGCTGCACAGGTCGAAGAGACATGGCTGATGTATTAAAACATGATGCCACAAATTCACCTGCAAAAGCACAAAAAATAGCAAAATACTGTAGTGGCAGATTTGTGGAACACCATTCAAGCACTTCCATTTGATCCAGATTAGATAAGAAACAGTATTGCAAAATGCTGTCAGTTTCCAAGCGAAAGTGGCAATTGATATTCTCACAATTCTGACTGTAGTGTAAAAAATTTGGACAATCGACATGATGAAGGCAGGACATCGAATAAAACCTGTTGTTGAATAAATTCAGCCCAGGCCTGATCTTAAAGTCCTGCAATGTGGTATTCATGAAAAAATTTAAATATCCTTATAAGCATCAACATCTGAGAAACCAATGACTTGTGGTTGCAAAGTTGTCAAATCACCTCTGGTTACTTCTAACATACATTTTTTGTAATTGCAATTTACACAAACTTTTTGATGTTTGCCAGAAAGTGGTAAATTTTGATATTTTGCAGAATTGTTTTGAAAACGAAGACGAATCAAACTGTAACAACGATACTACCTGTACGTATTATTTTCTGTCAATATGGCGAACGTGTGTACACCACACAGCTTTTCTGTATGGAAAACTGACGTGCCTTAAAATAATTATGATCTTTCTAATGAGACGAAAATAATCATTACAAGTAGTTGAAACACAAAAACAAAATGATCTTGTTTTCAGACAAATGTGTACACTTTTGGCATAGAAAACATTTTTGTGAATGTTAGGTTGAACATTGTTCTACAACTGATGATTGCGTGGGTTCTATAGCTTTTGACTGCGTTTGCAAAAACAGTCACTCATATTAACCCGGGAAAACCTATAGAAGTTATATTCTACAGTAAATCTTATTTTTGTTCCATAGAACTTTCCTAAGTGCCTCTAGGTTAGATTTTCTTTCCAACGGTGCGCATATTACTCCGCGTAAATTCCTAAAGTTAATGTTGCCTTGTGAATCAGTGAAAACTTAAGGAAAAAACATCTTTGACAGTGTAGTGAATTTGAAACGAAATGAAATTTTTGCACACACCTGACCAAAATTTTACAGACTCTCTTCTATATTGATGTGTCTCACTCTAAGAAATCCAATCCTGCTAACACTAAAGTGAATGCAATCTCACCAATTAATGCTACGGCAAATTTGTTCTGAAAACAATGTTACAGTTAATTAAAAATTTTGTATTTTGTTGAAAACGTAACTCGTAACAGTAACAAACACTTATCATCTCATTACTTTAAGAGAAACACATTTTAATTTATTTAATCAAACAGTATGACGTACCAATAAAATTATTTCGGTCACTTTTCTTTTAACAAAAGAGCTATGTCCAGTACTTGAAAGAAATTGCAATTATCCCAGTAGTCAATGCGTCAGAAATCCTCATTTAAGTTGTTGCTTTCAATGTATTTTTATCACACTAAACCATCAGTTATTTGTGACTAGGCATTAACGTTTTGTGGGCAATCCAGTGACGATTGCTATTGTTTGATACAAACATTGAAATCTCATGTAGAAAACATTTACTTTTCCATTTAAAATAGATATGGACGTTTGGTCAGCGTGGTCATCATGGTCTGAATGCTCCAGTACTTGCAGCAATGGAACCAGAAAGAGATTCCGTATTTGCCTTGGCCCACTTTCAACTTGTTATGGGAAATACATGGATGTCGATCGCTGCAATGCTTCAATGTATCCCGGTTCGTAACAGTCTTTCATTTTATGTTTTGAAAGTGCTTTGCAAAACAGCAAAACAGACGCATCGTTGGTGTTCTCACTAATAGCATTGTTATTGCAGGCAGAATTAAATTTGTTTGCGCGAAGTGTACGTGTTGCTAATTTTTGTATGGGAACAAAATTAACCACATGAATGGTTTCACAAAATGCCTAAAAATTTCGAAAAAATCGCCTAAAGTGTATCTCCCACGATAATTTATTAAATGCAGGTGTAAGTCTGAATTTCCAATGTTGTGTCAAACGCTACACACGTACCAAAATCTTTTTGGTGGTTATCAGTTTTAAACCTGCTGTTGGACGATCGTTTACGTAATCGGCGAGGACGATATTTAGCCTGTACTTACTGTGCTGAATTGACAGAGGATTTGACAAGCTTAGCCCAGAGGTAATTCTCATTGAGCTCTTGGAGTATTGGATGTCAGAGTTTCTTAAACATTTTTTGGAATAGAACACCCGGTCATATTAGGTCGCTTCTCGAAACACCAAAACACAAGGGCGTACATAGGAGTCGCTCTGGCGCAAAGTTTCACTTTTCGAAACTTTTAAGTGCTAGTTTTCCCCTTGTAGTCTTCTGACAAGTGGCCTACGTGAAAGTTGCTTCTTCATCAAACTGCAGTGAAATGTTAATAACATGTATTTATTTAATTAGATTGAAGGACTTCTGAAACATTAAATTCAAATGATATGATCTTTCAGCGAAAAAATCTTTTCCATTGTAGACTCTGCTTAACTACAACCAAAAGCTCCAGGTTTGATGTAAACTTTCGAGGAATCAGCCGACTGGACTCTGCTTTCATCATTTTGTGATAATTCAAACTTGCACGTATCTGTATTCAAGTATCTACTCTTCTCTCTGTATGGAAGAGAAGCAAGGAATTTATCAGAAAAATTTTGATAGGAAATCGATTTTACGTAGCGCTGCGCCTTGTCAGACCTAAAATCTGATTTTATCTGAAAATGAGTAGGCAATACACGTGCGAAACCAAGACAGAAATTTTAATGTCCGCAATTCAACAGCACTCACGCTCATTATCAGGTAATTAACACGAATATGTAGAGAATGGAGTCAAATGAACTTGGAATATGTCATGTTTATTGTTCGGCTAAGCACTTCGAGGATGTTCGCGGAACACAAGCGTTCCACGGATCAGTTTGTCAGAAACGTTGCTCTGGGTTACTATTAAACGTCATGTTTTCATGCTGACTGATTGCTGAAATTTACATTTCAGTATATGAAAAGGTTTGTTTGGCGGTAATGGAAATCAAAGAATTAATATGCTGATGATGTCTGATTGTTTAATACATAAACAATATGGGAAAATATGCCATTTTCTATTGACAGTAGTCAAACTAGGTTTAACAATTTTGTGCAAGCATTTGCTTCGCAAATGTCTTGTGCATTGGTGCTTAATTTGGTAATTCCCTTATATTTTCAAAGAAATAATTTTCAATGAAAGATGATTGCTTGCAAGTTTAACAAAATTAAGTGAGAGTTGTTGTCAGTGGGTGGTTACTTCGGTGATACAAATTTGTACTCCTAAAACAAAACTTTCAAAAACTTTGAAATAATCTCAAATTCTGAGTTTCGTCTTATTTCTTTTTTGCAGTTTTTGCGTGAAATAATTTCTCTACTTACCAAAATTAACCTAACAGTGCACCTTGAAATATTTAACTGGCACAGCAGAAACAGTGAATATGGTTTTACTCAATAACTTTACAAATCCAACTTTCACGTTTGACACCGAAAGATAATTTCCACAAACAATTCTTGGATTTTTGAAACTTCTTTCAAATCAATGCATGCAACAATCTGCAGTCCAAGGTTTCCTGTTAAGGTTTCTTTTTATAATTGTTTGTCACAAATAGAATCGAAATTTCTGCTAGTTTTGTTTTACCTATATATGTAGATCCAATCACGTGGAGCGCCTGGACCTCTTGCTCAGCACCGTGTGGTGGAGGGATGAGATCTCGGAAATTGGAGGTGAGCTTCAGTAAAATGGAAATATTCAGTTTTTCTTGCTTTTCTTAACTGACGAGTAAACGGAACACAAAATGAAAATCTTTGAAACGGAACACTAAATGAAAATCTTTAATGTTATACCATTGTAAGCTTCAACTGTATACAATATCATGTGAGGATTTATTAATCAACGTTTTCATACAATTAGTGGTAAGCGCATTTGCAAACATTTGAAGTGTAATCAGCTCTTCATGCAATATTTTGAGTAAAAAATAAAGAAAATGCTTTATTGTCAGTAATATACAAACAAACGCGTTTCATAGTGCGAGACCTGATATGTAACACTGCCATGGGTATCAGTTTACATGTTACAGAATGGTTACTAACTTGGCATCCACGGTATGAAAGTGATCTGTAAAGATAAGTCAAGGGATCCGGGTGTTGTAACCTCCTCTTGCATAAATAGATTGGTCAACAGCATTTTGGTATCGGTATGGTGGCAAATGCATTGCTGTGGGATGATTTCATTTCCCTGATTCTGAATCTGAAATTACAATTTCTGCACCACATCAGGTTTTTGCGGTATCACATTAAGCCAAAATTAGTGATTTGGAAATTGTGAAAAAACGCTGACACACTCAGTGTCAGTAAGCAGCAAAATATTGGGAACAACATATGTAAGAGTAATTTAGAATTCAAAGATCCCATGATTCACTTTTGACTTCGGACGGTTTGCCTTCCGGGCGGTTGAGTATGAAAAAAATAACAGATTCAACTCTTGCAAGTAATTCCAACATACAGTTAAGTGTATTACCAAGTGCAGTAAACTAACGAAAATAGCCGTCGCTCAAACAGTGAAGTAATGACTGTCATTTTAATACTGTTATTGAATTACACTGTTTCCTTGGCAGAACACGTGCAATCACAATGATTTTCATTTCAACGATTCAACTGAAAATGAATCTTGTAATATGGAAGATTGTTCATCCTGGGGTGAATGGACATCATGGAGTGTTTGTGCTAAAAGATGCGATGGTGAAAGAAGTCGACATCGTGAGTGCCATCTGTCTCAGGTATTTATATCAATTCTTGTATTTTTAACTGAACACAAGTCTTGAACGCCTCAGGTATCGTTTCGATTTCGAAGGAGGCAAGTGTTTTTCCAAGTTGTATATTTTGAGACTACGAATGGCTTATAAATATGGATTGGTAAAGCTTCAGCAGCTCAATCTGTTTGTTTTAGAACACGTCCCTGAATATAAACATTGCAAATGTTGCCAAAAAGAAATGGATTCGACGAATTTAAGCTCAGTTGTTGCAAGGAATTTTTTTTGTTTATTTATTCGCTCAACCATCTCAATAAGTGAAAAAAGAATACTAGCGTTACAGCCTATGTGTTGTATGGAGTCTGTTTTTAGTTGCCAACGGACATAATTTCTGGTCTCCAGTCTCAGACATTTCTCCAAATGTGAAGCCAGTATACGTATCATTGGTTGTGATCTGGATTACATGACCGCCTAGGAAAAACTTGAATCTGAATGGCAGGATTCGTCAGTTCATTACGAATCTTTGCCTGTGCTCAGTCGATTGAAGTCGAATAGTTTGAAAAATGGTGACTTGAGTCAAATCATTTGCTTTCCAACAAAAGCTTGAGTTACTAGGAATTTGATTCTGGATTAATTGTCACTCTGATGTCAGATGAAAATTACTGTTTATCAAAGAATCAAGCTAAGGCATTTGGATACGGATTCAATTTTGAGTTTCTTACTCAAATCACATATATCGCGTATGACGAGTTTTTCATTAGAAAGCAATAACCGTTATGACTGATTGGGTGAAATTTAATT
>Ga0210059_1000978_pt1 | contig 40999 bp, 22 predicted proteins | sample Ectturendosymbi2_FD_188042 | JGI IMG/M metagenome (GOLD analysis project Ga0210059, IMG submission 188042) | Ecteinascidia turbinata endosymbiont from Florida, USA - Sample 2 (SPAdes) (version 2) | ecosystem: Host-associated > Tunicates > Ascidians > Unclassified | place: Key West, Florida... | reverse complement strand
GATCTGGGTTCGTTGAACAGTGTTGTAGCTGTGTACAGTGGAGGAGTTACATTTGCGCTAAATTTTGGTATTCTGCAATTTTTGTAACCTTGAGGTTTGATCTTAGCAACAGTGCGTAATTTTTTCTTTTTGTTTCATACGTCGACTTTTGCGCAGGACTGAAGATGTGTAATACACGAAACTAGTTTCCTTACGCAATAAATTGCGATAGATTCGCTTGGTGTGGGTCACTGTTGTGGCTTTACAAATATTGTTGAATAAGGTAATAGGACTGACGATGCGGAGTGTTACGTGAAATCGATTTCCTATTAAAAATTTGTGATTGATTCCTTGCTTCTTTCACATGTGGAGTGAAGTTACTTGAAAACAACACCTAAGTTATTTAGTTTATTCACCGGTGTTTAAAAGTGCTTGGCCAGCGAGTGAACAAGTTCCTTTTATTAAACGAACGTTGAGACATTTAAACGAACGGCTAGAAACTATTTGCCTGTAACTCACGATACCTTTCGCAGGAAATGAGATGTAAAAGCTGTTTCTTGTGAGGTTGAGGTACCGTCACTGTTGCGTCAGCATCATAATGCGGCCCTCGGCTTACTTTGTAGGTCCTAATTTGGCCCACGGAACAATTTGAGTGTGAGACCCATGATCTAAATGATGTTGAGCTTTTATCCGCCAAAATCGCATTCATTTCAAAACCCGAAAAAAAACTTTTTCCTCAGCTAGCCGAAACCTGGGTTTTAAAATTTTGTCCCGAATTGAAACACCACCTGGTTCCGTACTCAACTAATGCAGTCATGGCTTTAGTGTGGCAGATGTATACGCCACTAGTAAACCTGCCTAACTTTTCGTCTTGTTTTAGCAAATTTGTTCTAGCCCTATTCTTCTCGCACTTGTTTGAATTTCTATCACAAATTAAGATCCCAAACGTGAGATATAGCCTATGTCAAAGGTGAGGGGATCTTTAAAAGCTTCCATTTCGGGAAAAACGGATCAGGTGTCTTGTGTCTTTGGTGCATAACGGATCAGGTGTGTTTGGGGCAAAAAGGCCTTATTTGGCACCCACGAGTTGTGTGGAAGTTTTTAGAAGCACGTTTGAGGCTATGAGCTTTCACTGCACTGGTTGCAAAAGTTAGGGTCTGGTAAAGCGTTATTTGGAGCCAAAGTGGTGTAATAGGTAGGTGCGTTCAACACTTGACTGACACTCATATGACCCTATGCTAAACCCTTTTTCCCAAGCCGTGGTAACAACCTAGGAAACATGTAACAGTCCTCACGCTAAATTTAGTTAAAAACTATGAGATTTCGAACTGAAAATACAGCTAAACGTTTTTTTAAGAAATGCACTACGTTAATATGGTGATCCGTTTTGCCCCTAACAAAGATAATCAAAAAGTCGTAGAAAAGCAAGCGGTTGGACATGGCCACAAACACTTTTAATAACAACCAAAGTGTCAAGATTTCTCTTATCACTTTGAGAGTTTCAGCAGTTTGCACGGTTCAGCAGTGCCCTAATGTTATAAAGTTTCATGAAGTCAAATTGAGGTCTGTCTCAGAAAAAAGTTCTACACCAACAAAAGGATAAAAAAATGCCTTCTAATTCCAACATTTCAAATTATCTCCACCATTCTGACAATTCCAGCAAATTTTTGGTTAAAATACCAATCATTGACGAAATTTTCGATGAGGTGGTTTGTGTCAAGATAAATCTTGTAAGGAGATAATTAACCAATAGCACAATGAAAAATCCAATTAGGAATTTTCTTTAAAACGATTAGAATATAAAATTTCATCTTTATTCTTTGAACGTTTCTGCAAAAATGTCAAAATTGCTGCGCAATGTTTCGAAAATTTCGGGGGTGGGCAAATGCCCCAAATCCTCCCCCCTGGTTGCGCCCCCTGTTTGCAACTAAAATTTTTGAACGAGCTTAAAAAAAGGAATTGAGTCTATTTTTGAAATGAGTCTATGTCATTTCATTAACGACAATGATCGTCGTTTTAGAGATGTTGCAATGAAATGCAAATGTTTAAAAATATTTGCAGGAAATCAGAACCAAGCCTATCGTTCACTTATGAAAACACTGTTACTGAAGGAACAAACCTGAAGCCGGTCAAAGCAGTTCGCCGCGATGAACGTTCTTTTTCATTAGCGCAAATTCATTAACTTTACCAGAAGCTGAAGTGAATTTGCTTGAAAAGCATTCGCATCGTGCTTTAAATTGGCTAAAATACGCATGCATAACAGACCTGTTAATCTCGTGGTGCATGGCGCATGTTTAGATTAATAACATTTTGTACCTCAAATAGGCTATAAATGTTAACAAAAATAGGCTGAGGCGCACGTGGGTACAACATTGTTAACATCCATAATCCACACTCTGTTTTGGGACAAGCTTAGCAGCGATTGCTAAGTTAACGCTTCTACAGTAGCTACACTATTAGCTCCCATTGCTGTCTGAAGAGCAGGCTGCGCATATGTGTAATTTTGATCATAAGCACCAACGGTATCTTGCTTTTATGAGTAAAAAACTACGAGAAGACTACCCTGAGCTAGCCATAATACATTTTCAACAAGTGTAAGTCTGATTTCTGGACATATACAAATAGGCATGCAGGCTAACGTCACGTTCGACACTCCAGGCAATGAATGCTGACGCTTTGGGCCCAAGCCGCAAGTATTTTTAATACCTCATAAACGTACCAGAATGATCAGGCGATGTTATTCTAGGTAACAGCAGAATGTACTGCTTTGTCTATACATGACAAGACAGAGTAGAATACGGATTTATGAAAACTTCACCTATTATAGTGTTTCATATTTCAATTTGAGAGGGTCTAAACGCACAAAACCCCCCTCATGGCGACCGGACTAAATTTCGGACCCCCTGTGACAGCGTGGCCCCCCAAATGACACAGTGGCGTAGACACCCCAAAAATTTTTGGCGGTCCGTTTCTGTATGGTGTGAGATTGTAAGTGCGACCAATGTGCTTGAGTGAATAGCTTAATCAAACTACGCTCATCCAGGGTTCTTTTCACACAGAACAAAACTACGTGGCTTGTTAGAAAAACTCTATGAAAGGCTTGTGGGAATAAATTTTAATCGTCAAGGCTTAGTTCTGACTTCTGAGCGAATACTAAGTGCAAAGCTATATTGGTTGTGGCGAGTTTTCATAATTCATCTACTCAGTTTTTACGCCTGCGTGGTGTTCTAATTTTAGTAAATTGTCCGATAGTCGTGTCAAGATACAGATCCATTTCTCATTGTTTGAAACAGGTTTGCGAGAGTGTCTAACTTTCATGGTTTTTCACCGCTAATGTTGACCTGGTCGTTGATTGTTCTCAAGCTATGACTAATTTGTAGAAAGCGCTCTCAAAAGTGGATACCAGGAGGTTTACGAAAAGAAAAAGCATTTCTAATAGGCGAAATGTAGAAAACAATTCGCCCTGTTCAACCAGCACAGACCAATGAGAGAACCGCAAACGTATTCAATAACAGTTCAGGTCCATTTCAGACTCAGTTGTGTGAATATGTGCCAATTCAGCAAAATCTGTAAGGGATGACAGAAAGTAGCTTACAACGTTGTGGCAAATTCGTATACAGTTCCACTTGAAAAAGATTTAAAAATAGATGCGAATAGAGCACGTGCTTTCATGGGGCATTTTCTTTGTGGTGTAGAACAGTAAAGCGTTTTGTGAGCATCCGTTTGCATTGTAACGTCAGCAACCTGAAAACGATAAGCAAAATGTCGACGTTGCATCCCCCCCGGAAAATTTGTGCGGACGTCCATGGCTACTTTCATTCACCCTTTCAGCAAGCTTTGACTTATGGGCAAGTCAGGTTAAGCTAACCATGTGCGGTATTGAAAACTAAACAAAACTTATTATGACGACACAACCGTTCTTGAATAGTTTACTTTTTACTACCCAACTGAAGATGCTGAAGATGATACAAATCTCCACATTGTTCTGTTCATTTACACAGGGGCGTCGCTAGCTGAGGGGCCAGTGGTGCCCGGCCCCCCGTTTAAAATCTGTGCCCCCATTTTATGTTTGGCCCGCCGGTTGCTGCATACATCCAATATTGTATTTAAAAATGTGGCCCCCCTTCTGGTTTTTGGCCCCCTGTTGCGAAATCCTGGCGACGGGCCTGCATTTACAATGTTTATTATTGATTCTTGAATGTTCAATGTAATCAATATTTCAAAAATGAACAATTTAAAAACTATTCAAGAATTTTCAAGGACGCCGAAAATATTCAAGGACAACAACATGTTTTTCAAGAATCGAGGACATAACGAGTTTTGATAGCAAATTCAAGGACAAATCTTGGCGCTCAAGGACGTCTGGCAACCTTATCGCTGTTACAAATGTTGAATGTTGTTTTCAATGAAAGTAATTGTCGCGGGACAGATAAACTCAACATCTAGCAACTTGTTACGATATTACATTCAATCTATAATGAAACTTCTTAACAGATTCAAATTTGTTCGGGGTTATGAGAACGGCAGTTTCAGAAGCAAAAGGTGTAGTGTATAAACTCAACACAGAAATTCCATACCATGCAGTAAAATGCTAAACAACAGTTCAAAACAGCTTTTGACCAGCCTGGTTGTCCGCTTTCCTAACCTTGTAATACATAGCTTACTTTTACAGCCATGTTTTTTTCATTTTTGAATTGTTCTTTTTGTGTCAAAAACAAGGCTTATAAGACATTTTGCTGACTTAAACGCAGTTAATGATGAAAACCTTTATTAAACGTTTCACTTTCATGCCCGTCTAAACACTTGCCCTTCAAAACGTTTTGCCTGCAGTGACTGAAACAGGATTAAATATACTGGCAAAGTTATCTTTTTCCTGTCAAGGACGGATTTAGGAAGCGCGGGGCCCTAGGCCATCTTGGTGTTTGGGGCCCTACGCAGGTCCGATCTATTTGGTTGCTTGTCTTAAAAGCGTGAAGAAATGTCCCTTTTATGTGTAGTGCACCCTCAAAAATCTGTCTTTTGTGGCGCCGACTTTGATTCTACGGTTGCCTTATTAGATATACAACATAAATTAAAGTCTTTCCTACATTCCTCTCAATAACAAATGACAATGAGATCTTTTCTTGGAAGTTATAGTTCTTTCACGTAGTTCAGAAGTTCTCTTTGTTAAACTTTCGTGATTTCTAGCGTGTTTTGTAGGTTTGTTTTTCAGGTAGGATATATACATTTTCATGCATTTTCATGCGTGACCGTGTTGCCGCCCACGAAAATGGCATCTATAGTTTTCGATCTGATTAGCTGTACGTACACTCCTTTGTTATAGTAAACACATCTTTTGTGGACCAAACTAGCACTGTCGATTCAGTTCACACAGGGTTTATTTATGCCGTTTTGAAGTTGCCGTTTTCCAAGCAATACAAATTATATTGTTTTAATCCTCTATGCCAATGGTTCCCAAATTTTTTGAACCGTTACCCAAATCAAGGTAGCGATTATGTCTTATTACCCACCAATAAAAAATTTTCGGATTTCGTGTCGAAAATTTCTTTTGCAGTGAACGCTCATAATACAGAACAACATTGTGGTTTGGTTCTGCGTTACCCCTCGAAGAATCGCATATTACCCCCAGTGTGGGAACCACTGCTCTATGCTATAGGATGATGGTAAATAGCATGAAAACATGTTTTTTGCACAGCAAAGTATTCTCGCAACACTCTCAGCTAACAGTATGAAGTAAGACCAATGTTTTAGACATGTTATTTTAAATTAAGTTTTCGGTAAAAATAATTTAGTGCTACCATATCGTGAGGTCTATCGCCATAAGTTGCCTTTTTCACACAGGCTGAGATTGCAGTTCAAGTAAAACTCACGAGAAACTGTACCAGCTGATTTAACTAACATCTACAACTTCAAACAAGCAAGCTTTGTAAACAGGCTATCTAGTTGAAAACAACCAAACGTAGGCTCATATTTCTGAAAAGTGTAATTGAGGAATCGGTTACTACTGGAGACTGCGGATTAACTTGGGTGCTTACTGGACTATTCAGCCAGGGCCCCCACCATTTAGAGGCCCCCCAATCCCCAAATCGCTGAGAAAAGTGCAGTATGCGAATTTATTGATATATATAGAAAGGGCCCCCTTGTAAGTTCCAGACAGGGCCCTCATACAACCTTAACCCGCCCCTGACTGTGTTGCAGTGACTAGGGTCTAGTTCCAGACGTTTGTATTTTCGCTCGTTTCAAAGTAAATTGTGGACTTACGCCTATGTGCAATTTCGCAAATTTGAAGTTAGTAATGAGTCGTCATAGGAAGGAGCTGCCCGAGGCCCCAGAAGCGCGGGGCCTTAGGTCATGGTCCACTTGACCTATGCGCAAATCCGCCACTGTTTCCTGCAGCAAACGCAATTCCACGAAAAACGTTTACTGCGCTGACGAAAACCACTTATAAAATATTGAACTTGTTATATTCATTTCTCTGTAATTCGCACATCTTGGAATAATCACTCTGTTTTGCTGTTACCCATTTTCAGAAAGACAGAAATAGACGTTTGATACCACTGGATTGTTTTCAAAGGCACGCCGTGGTCTATGGTATGGATTTACGTCTGCGCTCCAAAATGATTTAATTTGCATTTCATGTAAAACGAGCGACAACATCATACTGATCAACAAAGAAACATTGATGACATCCATAGAACGATAGGCGTAGCCAGGGGAGGCCAAAGGGGCCACGGCCCCCAAATTTTTAGAAAATATAGTCATTTTTTGCTTTGAGAGGCGTTTTTTTAAACAAAATAGTGTTATTTGCCTAAAATCAAATATTTTGCCTCCCCACTGCATAGAACGGAACATGGAAGCGTCATGCTTAAGATAGGATCTCAACAACAACGTTTGAAAAGCAATTGCCTCTACAGACAAAATGTAAGACGATGCAAAACACAGATTACATCAATCTAAATTTTAAACTAATTAAAAAGATTCTATTTGAATAATGTTCAAGGACTGACGATGCTAAGTGTAACGCGAAATCGATTTCCTATTTAAAAATTTGCAGATAGCTATCGATTCCTATTAAGAACTCCTTGCTTGTCTCACGTGCGGAGAGTAGTTATTTAATTACAGCAGAATGAAAACATGAGTCAGCTATCCACTCATTCTGTTGGCGAATTCAACGGAAATGCAGTTTTTTGCCAAGCTTAGGAATGATAACAAGCTTGGAATATGTCAGATCTGACTCACATTTTATTCAAAGCCAAACATTGCGCATGGTTGGTCAAGCGTGACAATACCTAATACAATAATTCATGAGAAAAGTTTTCACTTTCTGATTTTTCCCACATATCCTGGCGAAACTCCACTACGACAACTTCACTGTCACGTATAAGAAAGTATATTGCTGTGCTTACAATTACAAAAAATTATATCGGAAAAATTGTAAAACAGCAAAAACCTATTTTCCAGAAGTTGGAAAAATTGGTCATATTAAGAAAACAAACTAAGAGTTCTGATCTTCAAACGTGTTTTGCCTACTGAGCTTATTGAGTTCATCAGTAAAAAATAGTTTAAGTTTCGGAGCGCATGAAAAGTGAAAAATCGCACACGATACCATATATGAGAAAAGAAAACTCTTCGTTTTAAACAAACAATGTTGAAAAACACCGAATAAAGGTTATCAACAAAAATCAGTTTTCAACGTATTAAAACAATTATATAGACTTGAAATATTTTCATGCCTAGACCAATGACAGTAAGCTGCACAGACCAGAACTTGGTGACGTAGCATGACTATATCCTATAAAGAGCCATACAAGTTTTACTGATTAAATAGATTTTGCCTTTCAGTTAATACCTAGGAGCTTCTACAGACCAAGTGAAGCGGAACAATGCTTAACACGAAATTGCTAAATTAAAATGTAGGTTTTGAAATATAAATACGATCCCAAATATACATCATAAACACTCCTCATAAATAATCGCAAAGTGGTTATTACCTATTCAACTAAAAATCGACGTAAAGTAATCTTTGAATAGATAAACAAGTTAGTTGAAAACACTACTTTAAGTGAGTTTACGGACCAGGCAAGCGGAGTAAAATTTTTTTTAATGAGTCATTGAAAGTTGCATTCTTTTTTCTGTGAGCACTGCTGTATTTTCTCGTGTCACAGATCAAACTCGAATTTGATTAACGAGCTTCATGCCTTGTCTGTGTAATCGCCACAAAGATCACGCGCCTATGTCGTTATACGTGACTTCGGGGTCGCTCCCCTCAAGCTACTCGACAATTTGTTCTGGATCATTGGCAGCGTGAAAACCACCGAAAAGTGGCTAACACAGCACGGTTAGGTGTTTGGACTGCATATTTAGTCTACAAATTTAAGCACGAAAAGCAGTAATGTCGGGTGAGACTTACTCTGCCGCTAATGGAACTTCCCAAGGTGTTGTTTGAACTTTCGTAATATGCTGCATCTCCACCGATGTGACACATACTTGCTGTGTTGTTTTCACAATCAGATGCAACTTGAATAGCAAAGGTGGAATGCGCTTCACCAAGCTCCGGTAGAATACAATGGTGTAGCGTTGACTTGAGCCCAATTGTGGGATCGCACGGTTAATATTTTGCGGTTAGGTAAAGTTTCTTTTATTTCCTGAAAAGTCAAAAAGGCGTTGGAGAAAGCCTCGCGTTTCATCTTGTTTTTTGAAATGATTTTGGACGTTATCGGTGTCATTCGATCTTCCCCAAGAGTTCGGTCACGCATTTTCCTCTTATGCTAAAGTTGATACGATGAGTGCTCTATCGAACAATTTTGTTGGTGATACAAGAAGTCTTGTAGCAGCCAGTTGCTGCTATAACTGACATCACAATAAGTACATGTGTTATTCTTGGGCCGGCAATGTAGTAGCAATCTAGCAGTTTTTATCCCTGGTTTCGAACTTCTAAAAATTTGGCGCTCTAAATTGAAAAGTGTCATGGTTTGGTAAGGTAGGTCGCGGAAGGTTTATATTTCTTTCACACATATTATTTGGGTCGTCGCAATATAAGGTTGAGAAGCACTGCTGTAGCACAGGCAGGAAAACACAAAGCAGAGTGATGACTAGGGCAAGTTTTTATTGACCTAAAAACAAAAAAAAACTGACTTAAAAATTCAAAAAAATTAATTAACTTTAGTGACTTAACAAAATTTAGACTGAATAAATTGTATCTCTCGAGAATTTCTTGAGATTTTATATTAAAACGAGCATTTATTAAACGAAAACACACACATTCGCAACGGAACTTGCGACACAAGTCTATGTGCAATTGCGAAATAAGTCTACGTCTTGCGACATAACACTGCAAGCCAATCAGCAGGTGGAAGAATTAAAGTGTAAAATCATGTAATATCGTACATTTTTTTGTAAATGTTGAGCACTAATAACTTATAAAAAATTTACTTTATTGCCCTATAAAAAGAACATTGACCTAACGGTAAAAAAATGACTTTTTATTGACCTATCAAATTAAGAATATGAAACTTACTCTTTCTATCCAGAGTTCTTGCAAAAAATCACGTCCTTCAAGCCTACTACCAAAAAATTGACTTTACTGAAAAAACTTGCCCTAGTGATGACTTAGAAAACACGCTTTAATTGTATCTGTTGATACGTTATAAAACCATGCAGATTGAATTAATCAAGCCTAAAGGGTCTTTCCAAACTTCAGACCTTTTTGTCGTGATGGATATTTGGTATTTCTGCTATTATTCTGAGTTTAAAATACTTTTTCACACAACACCTATCAATATTTCATCTGTTTTAAAGTGTTTGTTACCTCAATATTTCATCTGTTTGTTACCTCAATATTTCATCTGACATGTTACCTCAATATTTCATCAGTTTTAAGTGTTTTTCATAGATCTATGGTAAAGATGGTATTAGCTGAACTGAGAATAGTACTTTTCTAAATCATAAGGACACTTTCTCTTAATCAATTTATGAAGATTTTGGAAGGGGCAAAGCTGTTATGTTTTATACCCCATATGTGGGTTTCACCTTTGTCAACCTTGACTAGTGAGATAGAAAATTTTGATGAAGATCTGTGGTTTGTAGGAAACTGCCATTGCACTCTTTAAGAAGGAACTGCTTCAGTTTTCGTGACGCAATTGGTGATAAAAATTTTTTCTGCCGAACAATAAGTTTTCACGAACTGTGTCCGACTTGTATTAATGTTGTGGCGCTGGAAGCGAGTTTTGACAAGCAGGTGAAGTTTGTAACAAGGCTGAGTGCACAGCACGGGTCACGTGACCTTTGCACGCACGGGAGCGACGTTGGCAAACAGCTACAGTTTTGAACTTGCGTCAGAGTTGGAAAACAACATCATTGTACGCTTTGCGCGTTCTGACCATTTTCAACGGTTCCCTCGCGCCACACCCAGTCTTGCAGTCATTATGAATCATGTGCGAAACCTTCATTCTGAGTTTATTTGCAGCTGATGACAAGTGTCAGAAACACGATTATGTTTTGAAAATCTCTTTCCCGCAGCGGAAATCCTGATTATAATATTTACATTGCTCTGACGTCACCGACGGGGTCAACTGACGTCGGTCGTGGAAGCAAGCGGCCATTTTTTACCTAAAGGCGTTGACATATCACGGTTTTGAAACTTTACGTCCGCGATCTTACGTTCAAAAGAAAAATAATGACAACTCTCAACGACTTGCAAAACTCCGAACCTAGTCTTTTTTGAAAAGTAAACACTGGCAACAAACGTTAAATGCAGCAATTTTCAAATCCATCAAGCTTCTCTTTTACAGATTTTCTCGAAGTTATGTTTGTTTTCGATGCCCTAAAAAATCCCAAGCATCATTTACCTCTGATTTATTGCCTGGAAGTGGTCTTTGCTATTTTTGATACTAAGCATATTATAAACCCGTAAAGCAGGGTTTGTAACTTGAAAATTCTTCTACGGCAATCGTTTCAGCAACATAGCTTGGATTTTTCACCAATGCAACTTAGGTTTTCACTGAACTTAACAGAGACACTTTTCTGAATGATTGACTAATAAAATCATTTGTAACAAGCTGCAGTTTGATTTTTGCTTTTGTGTGGTATATTACCGTTGCTGATAAGGGGGCATTTGTTGCGGATCACTGATATATACTATACAAGAAGGAAGCTCTGTTTGAAGTTTGCTTTGCCACACGTTTCCTAAGAAATTGTCCTCTTCTGTTTACTCATCTGTAGTTTAGTTGACCAAAAATGTGTTGTTCAAAGTATTTTTGTTTTTATTGAGACAAAGTTTAAAACGGATGAATTAACATACGTGAAACCAGCAGCTCGGATCACATCAGAATATTGAAAGGAAATACATGACTATTTTTCATCTCATCTTTTTCACACTGCAACGAGATAGTGTTTTTTGGTATGGAAGGTATGGTAGGTTTTCCTTTTTATATCAAATGTATTATATTGATTGTTTAAAGGAGAACAGGGGTGAGCTCCATAGCAATGAATAGAGAATGAAAGTCAGTAAACATAATATTTTAAACATGGATCATTTCAGAAGTGAGCAACGTGGCTTTAATTGTGGTTGTGCCATGATTCAGTAAAAACTCACATTCAATTCAGTTTCAACAAAGGCAGTATTAAACAGGTAATTTTCTCTAGCACTAACTTTCTTCACACAGTTGGTCTGGTCTTTTTAACTTCTTCTAGTAGTGAAGGAGAATCTGAAAAAAGATACTATTCGTTGGTGCTTGATATTTAAGACTGTGATTTCTTGTAATACCTGATTGTCCTTTTCTCGATAAAAACGTTTGCCTTGTGCCAAGCCAAATAAGGTATGAGATGGCTTGTCAGCTTTGGCAGCCGTACTCAAATAAATTGAGTAAGGAATTTGGTTCTCGAGTGGCGCACATCGGTCAATTTAGATTTCGGGACGCAAATAGTTGAAAGGGCTGGGCATTCAACTTAACCGATCCGTTATAGTGCGGGCAGCACCTACCTCCTTGACAGAAAAGCATATGAACATTTCCAAAGGAAATTTCGAATAACGCTTCACCTGCGTAGTTTATTTTAGAGCACTTAAGCACTGCTTTGGTCCAGACTCTTGTTTTAACCACAGTTGTATCTCTTAAAGTTTAAGAGGTTTAAGACTTAAACCCAGAGGAAAGGGTGCGAATCGGAGAAATGGGCCCAGTTTGGTAATTCAAGCAACGACTAAGAAAACCCAAAGCCTACAGTAAGTTACGTCATGCACGCAAGATGAGTCGCTCGTTGTAAGAGCATTGGGTGCGTCTGCGATAAGTAGAAACGACCTTAAATTAACAGCGATGCGCATGATCGTAATTCTGCGCAAGCATGCGTGATCAGAGAAGATCGCCAAAAGACGTGCTTGCGTCTCTGCGTCGGTTTACGTCAAAAGGACAGGAACTAAAGGGCTTGAGCTCCTAATACAGATGTCGCTTAAGATAGATTTTCTGAGGTCAACTTGAAAAGCCTATTGGGGTGGTGAAACCTTGACGAATCACTAAATGACTTTATGTTTCTGTTATTTTTCTGTGCGTAGAGAGTTTTGTAACAGCCATAACGTGTGCACGTTCGTTGTTTTTGTAGCAGCTGTTTTCAAATGGTTGAAATGACTGGCTGAAGAAAAAAAAATTTGGTTCTGCTGCATTTAAACGAAAACTTTGGTCACGAGACGAGTGGAATTAAAATGTGGTGAAACGTGAAATATCACCTGACATCTTGCTGATTCATTAGCAGTGACTTATTATTGCTTTGTAGAATGGAGCAATTGTTTTTAACATTGTAAAAAAAACAATCACAAGTGCAGTGACCGCTGAATTTTTCTCAGATCTTGTCAGTACAAGAAAAAGTATTTGAAACAGTCTCTCTAAAGCTGCAGTCCAATAATGAAAGAATAACAAATGTATGCTGCGATTTCGGGAGTGCAATTTCCATGCAAGCTTACATGTGACCTTATTGCACTGAAGCATATTTTATGCGAATATGGTAAAGCAACAAGCAAACGTTTTGCATATGATTCTTTTTTGTAATCATACGCCTTCAGCATTAGTGCCAAAATGTATCGAAAACGAACTGCCTACTTTTCACTGCAAATGCAACTGAACAACATCCTTTTTTAATACATATGTGCTAAATCAGAGGTTTTCAATCTGGGTGGCGAACCCCAGAGGAGTCGTGAACCATTTATGGAGGGGTCGCGAGTAGATATTTCATGTACGTTGCTGCATTATATTTTCTTTATTCGAGTTCTAGATGGGAATTGTTGGGTTATAGTGGGTTGCTCTAGTGGGTCACGCAGGGATATCTAGGAGTTTCTAGATATCCCTGGGGTCGCGGCACAAAAAAGGTTGAAAACCACTGTGGTAAATGTACGTAACAAAAATTAAGACTAATTATGGAACAAAAATGCTACCCGTGGGAAAATATCATTGCTGTGACATTTTTGCAAGATTTTCCAAAGGAAAAAGCAATGGTGACAATAAAGGCAAAGCATCAGTTTGTTGTCCAAAGAAGGTCATAAAGGCATAACTTCTTACGGTAGGGAAACAGCATTAACAGAAGAATGGAATGGTAAAAGCGATTTTTGCTCCACGAAGCGGATAATAGGCTCTTAGCTACCTACGCTCACCGGCCAATAAATTTAAAAGAAGCAAAAGACTATTCTCTGACGAAGCTAATAAATGCATCATTTTCAAAAGTGATTGTAACGTCTTGTGGTAATGAGGAAAAGCTTTGAAGTGGCTACATCAAATGTCATCAGTAAAACAATATGAAACATTCTTTAGCTTGAATTGAGTGGTTGGTTCAGGAGCTGTTGAGCATTAAAGCATTATCAGGTTCACTCACATTTTGCTGAGGAGCAGTCAACCGTTGGAGAAAAAGTTACCTGTCGGGCCTATTTAACAGGTGAGCTTCGAAGTTGCCACTTCACAACGCAGAAAATGAAGCTGAAATAGCTGCTTGAACTTTGGGCTATTCAGTCAGTGCGGCAGTTTGCTGTGAGTTCGGCCAACAACTGCAAAGAGGTTTTGGCAGCTTTTGTCAAATAGAGAAATAATCGAAAAGTGTTAAGATCCATTCGGAGTTTCTCAAGTGTCATCACGATTTGCTAAAAATATAAAGTGTGCAACAAACCCAAAAGATTCGAAAAAAGGTAAAGTTGATATCTTTTTCAATACACTTTTTAAGTACTAATTTCAGTACTTGAAAAATAAATGAAAAAGATAGGTTTAGCAATATAAGAAAGATTGCCTTTCAACAAAACACAAATCAATTGCTTTAAATCTTGAAAATATGTGGAGAAATAAGGTAACAATCTACCTAACCATCACCAGTAAAGATTTACTTTCATCGTTGAGCTTCGCAGACAGGTGTCAAACTAAAAACTGAAGGTTGCATTTCTAAAGTTTGTGACTGTTATGTGGCTTTTAAAGCCAGAGCAATATTTCGTAAATTTTGTTTCTTGGTGTTCATTTGAAGTTGTGCTGTTGATCATACGCACAGGAGGCGGAGATGCAGGGAGGGCTATTCTCTCCCAATTATTTAGCTTGCTAGCAAAAATCATTTGAAACATGGTTAAATTTTTTTTATCGAAATTGTAACTTCAAAAATTTTTTTGTCGGTTTAACTCATTACTTCTTGAAACTAGATTGTAAAATCTTTTGAAAATCTACATTTGGGGCACGGGCATGCTTTTACGAGCAAATTGCTGGAGTCCCCCATTTTTCGACCCCTATGCCTGTGTACGTGGTCGTTTAAACAAGTTTTTGTTTAAGTCTAAACAGTTTTTGCGTGAATGACGCCATAGCTAGGTTCAAAGCACACTATGTCGTGGAAAGTGCATACTATGTTGTGAACCATATACATTTCATGTCAATGCGAGACAGAGGGCGAGAAACGTGGACGAAGATGTATTGCGAATGCTTGGGATTATAATCAAAATTTGAATCCATTTGTGTTAACTATAGCAGCAAACAAAACGTTTTTCAAGTATTTTCAAGAAACGAGCTTCGATATTAGACTTAGACTAGTAGACTGGTTAGACTATTAGACAGTGTTAAATGGTGACGTCAGGAGCTGTATTTTCAAGGAACCTCGGTTTTGCGCACCTTGCTCCCTTATTTTTCACATGCAGAGTGTTTGTAGAAAAACTAAGCTAGGTGAGATGTAGTGGACCGAGCACAGAGCGCATGAGTAAAATCACTGGGTGTTTCTTTGAAAAGAAGGAAACTACTCCGGGTGACATAGGAGGGATTTCAGCAGCTTTGAAATGATTTCTGTCACATTTGCATTGATTGTGAAATCGTGCAAATGCGCTTCCTGTCGTGTTCTTATTTAATAGCATGCCACATACAGCACGGATCACTTTCGATTCGACTGACATGTGTTGTCAGGAGTACACATTTTTTTGTCGAAGTGATTTACAGCAATCTGCCTATTAAGGAAATGTTACTTGTACAATTGCATTTTGCAGAGAAGACTAATTAGGTTCTTTTTTAATAATTGTATAACCACTGGACAGATAACCAACTGTTTAGAGAGTATTCCACGAAGGCAATGTTTCATTCAGTTATCGTGTGGATTTTTCTTCAAGTTCCAGTGGGATGGGCAATCTCATGTGAGCAAATTGAGAAAGCAGTTCTCTTTTTCTAAAAAGCATTTTTGATGTGTTTTGCATGATATTGTAACAACCATCACATAATTGCATTTTTTCACATTGTTAAACTAAATCGTTTTCCGTTTTTCAAAAAAAGAGCAGTAATTCGTGTCGCAAAAAGATTCCTGGTCTAAACATGGTTAAGCTTCTTAATTTTTTCTTAAGACTCAAGTTTTTGCATGTTCTTGTTAAACACCATTTTGGCATCTTATGGGATGACTTATGGGGATGAACAAATTTCTGTGAGAGAGCACTTCAGGGACACCGGAGCAGTGGTAGGGCAGGAGGGACAGTTAAAATGTTGCGGACAATGGAAACTTATAAAAAACAAAAAAATCGTTACCAGTTACGCTTGCTTCTGTTTAACAACGATGTTGGCCTCAAAAATAATAAAAGAAAATATAGAAAACTTGTTTCAATTCGATCTTGATATAAAATGAATTTATCTATGATGCTGTTATGAAAAACACATATCCGCACCGTTGCCTCCCTTTTGAAAGATCAGGGAGAAATGCCCCCGCTCTCCAGCGTCCCTACTTACCGGTATTAGCAGTCACTGCCTCGCTGCATTACCTGCCAAGATATCTGTGTTCAACAGTCACATGCGGCAAAACGCCTACTATCGTAACTTGAAGTGAACCTTTGAAATTTGTTGCCATGTTATTGTCACACAATAAAGACCAACAGCAGAGCAATCTGCTCGCAAGTTTGGCAACCTGCCTCTGCCGGTAAACGAGCGGGCATGAGTGTACTGGAAGCTCACTACTGCATGACACCAGAACAGTGAACCTGGCTATTGTGCAGTGTGAGTGTCTTACCGGCAAATAAACTGTCATTGCAAGAAATAAATCAATTAATCGGAATTGAGCTGCTGCTGTCAGGTTTACTAGAAAAGTTTGATTAGTAGTCCCAATATCCAGGGGGAAAATACCTGTTTCTCCCTCTGCGGACGCTCATGGTTTTGACGTACCCCAAGTGCAAAACTGTTTGCTTGATTTCAGTGTAAAAACTAAAAGAGCACTATAAAAGTCATTCTCTTCGCATTTACATGTTCAGCAACAATGTTGACCTTAAAAATAATAACATAAATTATAGAAAACCATTCTAAATTTTATGCGTGCTCGAATCGCTGTAATAAATTTGTTTCAAGTCGATCTTGATAATCATGAAATTACTCATGATACTGTTATGTAAGGGCACTGTGCCGCGGTTGCTACCCCTTTTAATAAACAAGGGGGGCAGTGAACCCGTCATGCACCCCCGTTTCGGCGTCCCTCGTGCAATTTATAGTATATGTGCGGTGAAACGCGAAGCTACTTTTCAAAACAGTTCTTAGGCGATTGAAAAATCACGTTGGGAGGTAATCTTTTGAACTTTCAAATAAGCAAAAATTTTGAAAGTAATGGAATGAAGAAGGCAGTTTTCGAATCAAATTGAGATTTATCCGACATGGTGACACTGATATCAAATAAAATGCCTGTTTCGTTAAAAAACTGAGATCAAACGTAATAAAGCAGCTGAAAATCTTAGAAGCCCAAGGTGGACTTGCTTTTGGGGAAGAAAAAGCAACTTGTCCAAGCGTGAAAAATTATTTGTAGACTGAATGAAGATGTCGATTGCCTGGGTTTTGTCATTAGGTTGCATTTTTAACCCTCTGTCAAATCATAGAAAAGCAGGATACGCACCAGAAACGAAGGTTGACGTTTATCAAATTTGGCTTTCAGATCAACCAATTTTATAAATTGAATAAATTTATCACTTCTTCCGGAATGTAAAAATATAAAAATCGCACGAGCGGACGTTTGCAGCATAATAATTACTCAGCTTTTTCGGGGCGTAAGGTAAAGAAAGCAATATGTTTCAGAAAAACTGGGAGATCGAACATTACGCCTGATCGCCAGAAAAAGCAGCACTTGTATTACGAAAAAATGTGCAAGTCATTTCAAGCCGTCGTAAAGTGTGAATTATCTCTCCTGCACGCTTCTTTAGTTTCGGAGGGCAGAGTCAATTGCCCATGTGCTGCATACCTAGTGTTTCCTGCCTTTCACATTTGATGTGCTATCTGATGGCGTTGCCGCCCTTATGGCGACATTGCGCGCCTCATCGAACGACCCCCGACAGACACTGCTACAGTTCAGTTATTTCGTCGTCTTGCAGATGATCCATGCTGCTCTTATCCTTGTCAAAATCAAGGCGTATGCTTGCTCAAGAACGCCAACGTCTACGAATGCGATTGCACTGGGACAGGATACTACGGGCCGAACTGCAATAAACGTAAAAGCATTTTTGTGATCACTTTTTGGTGTTTGCAAAACGAACAGTTCTTATTGCGTTTATTTCGTAAAATATCAGTGAAGTGCGGTTTACTATCAAGGAGCTTCAACCAGCACACTTGCAACGTTTGCAGCTCTAATGTTTTCTGTAGACCTTGAACAATTATTTTACTTCGCTAATAACTGGTTCCTTGAAAGAAATTTCAATGTGTCCGCGAGCTTTGAGAAACTGCAACTGACATTTTTTACAAACTTTCAAAAAATTCCAAGTATCGGCCCAGTATAGGGTAATTGCTGTATGTCTTTAGCAATGCAGCGAACGGTTTGTTAAAGCGTATAAAAGTACTTCTATCGCCAAAGAAATTCAATTGAAAGTAAGTATGTACAAGCAAGACGAAATAAAGTTTAAAACATCTTTTCATTCTTGCATCCCTATGGCGGCGTATTTGGAACACCTTACAATATGGGTGTGCATGCCCATGCGGCGAACAGTTTCAGCTTTCTAAAGTATCATTTAATCTTTGAGCTTTTTAAGAGTTTTGTAGTATAAAAAGTTGCTTCTCTGAAGTCGGTGCTGATAACGTTTAACAAAATTCACGAAAAAACAAAGGAGAGGTTTATTTGACACACAAATCTGACGGATAACCTTAACAGAGCTTATAAGAACATGATAGTTGGCGATCTACGTTATTAATAAAAATCACGCATAACTTGCAAGATAATGCATGACTTCATAGGCCAAAAACGGATTTAATTTTGATCTATGTTTAATCTTCGTAAGCTCAAACAAATCTATCAACCATTTTTAAAAGTTGCTGCAAGATTTGTGATAATACACTCCCTCAACAGTTGCAATTTACAGTAGATGCATGTGAATTAATCAAACTACGTTATGTAGAGTTGGAGAATAAGTTCTTGCATTTGTTACACGGATTGCTGCAATGTATGGTTTGAACTAAAGCTTTGTATTACTTATTAGCTTGATGTCTGTACACAGGGCCACGAAACATTAGCTGTCAGACAATGAGTTTGCTTATAATCCACTTCCCTTAAGTTTTCTTAGTTTTAAAATTGAGCGTTTCTTGATTTTTAGCCTGGAATTGAAGTTTAACCTATTTCTTTTTATTTTAAAAGCAGCTAATTAGCTTAAATTACACTTTCTCTTCTTGATTTCCCAATACACATTTCCAATCATGAACATTCACTATTCTACCAAATCAATGCGCAAAAACATTCTCCAAATTCGTCTGCAACCTGCAGAGAAGTGATACTTGTCTTGCGTTAAAAATATATATATACATATATATCCAGTCCCGTCGCCACGGGGGGATTTTGGTGGGCTTAGCCCCCCAAACAAAGCTCCAAGCCCCCCCAAATTGAAACATGAAACACTATAGATCAGTGTAGTTTTCCTCAATTTTTATAATGTCAACCCCCCCCGCATAAATGTAAAGCCCCCCGAGGAAACGCAAAGCCCCTCTATTGAAAAGTTTCTGGCGACGGTTGTGTATATATCTGGTTTCGATCGAACCCCAGGGATCCAGTGAGTCAGTCTCAAGGGTGCAGCTTAGGATCGACGACAGGTTCATTTTGTGCGTTAATAAAATAAAAACCTATGCTTTGAAGAAATTATTTTTTCCAATTACGAAAGGGTAAACAAATGCCCAGACGAATTTTAAGAGTTTTTGTGTGTTCGGTACCTTTGAGTGTTCGGTACCTTTGTGTGTTTTCGGTACCTTTGAGTGTTCGGTACCTCAAACAAAGTTAAGAGCCACTCAGCCGAAAGAACGATGTTCAGTATATTGTGTAAAACTCGCTGATTCCTGGAGGCTGCTTTGTCTCATTCAGTCCTCAATGGAGTGCTTTATTCGTAAAAACACTTGTCGATCTGGCATTGATCTGATATTGAACAGGAAATTAATTAGGAATTTGAAACAGATTTTCTTGCCAGTGTTATTTCTGGTCTCGGTAGGCTGATACAATACGTTACACGCTCTACACGGCCAAGGGATGTGATTAGTTTATATTTGTTTTAAATGCATGTTAGCCAGTAGGAAATAGGGGAAACGTTAAGACAAGCTTTTTATACCATATGTCTATCTGCGACATTGCACATTGACATAGAATCAAAATTTCACCCGATGCAGAGTTGCTCAGTAACGTTTACATATCCAGCCAGAATAGACGAAGGCTTACTTGAAAGTTAGTGCGAAGACGCGCCTTTGTTGTGCGTAAATGCTGTTTCAAACGTCTCCATGTTCTTATGCAGCGCACTTCTTAACACAAGTGAAGACATGGCTTCGACCATCGAAGAACACTGTGCATTACATTGTAACACATTTCGAGTTTTTATGGAAGATTGTGAACAACGTACCCTGGCTTCGGCAAGCTTTTATGAAGTTTGTCTTGAAAGGTACTCTACTGTTCTGTACGTGCTGAGACTTATGAAAAGAAAAATCTGACTGCTGTTTATGGTGACTGCAGGAAGAAAAAGCAAGATTGAGTTTTACGGTTGTGAAAGCGCATCCCCTGGCGCTGAACAACATGTTAGATTCGGATCCAGGATCAGGGGCGGATCCAGACGGTAATTTTAGGGGGGTGGCGATTTCAGTAATGCTTGGTAGTCAAGTCTCATAACAGCTTCGCTACTGCAAGAGAGAAGTACACTTCACAACATTCCTGTGAAAAAAACAATAGACGACAAAAAAGGTCTTTAGAACATAGGGAGACATTTGTCCAGGTAAACACTTGAGCCGGAATGGAAAGGCTGTTATGTTTTTTTCTGGCGTTTAGCTTGGGCGCTTTGGCTTTCATACGTTCTGCCCAATTTCACTTAGAAATTAGAACTTCAGCAAAATTTTGGTTAAAATCTGAATCGGAATGAATATCTACAACGTTTACCTAAGGTTTTGGGTTTCGAGATATTTCGGAAAAATATCAAAAATAGGAAGCACGAAGCAAGTCCTTGCACAACTTGTCGTTGTGCTCGAAGACATTCAGCGAATTTCTTCCGGTGTAAACTTTGAGTTTTCGCACGTGCAATATTTTACGGACAAGATTCTCTGAACATGAAAGGAAAGAGAGGATAAAACAGTGTTTAAGAACGGTCGAAACGTGAACAGTGTGATGTTTCTAATTCTAAGCTCATAGGCATCGGTGCAATACCATTGATCCGAGTTGCACAAACCCTCGTTAAACCAGACCCGTAGCCAGGTTTTAAGGTTTAGGGGGCAAAACACATTTTCAGGAGGTATAACGTTTATTTTTAAAACATGTTTAAAACAAATTTTTCTGGGCACAAAAACATTTGACGGGCACAAAAAATTTAGAGGTAAGTGCCCCCGGACGCCCGGTGGCTACAAGCATGGGTTAAACTGACGTCAGAAACGATGTCGGTTACAAAAAACATAAACGCGACACTGCCCAGTGGTAAAATGTGGAACAGTACGCTGCCAACGTGAACCATCACACATGCTAACAACCCACAAGTGTGACTTTACATGTTAATGACTCTTATCAAGATTGACTGTACAATACCGAGTTAAAAACTGTTTCAACGGAACGTGGTGGTGTGATGCAAATCATTGCTGTGATTGGTATTGTAGGATAACACGGCTGGGCCACCGTCGCTTCAAGTTGCAACAAGTTAGCCATTTTATTGCAGTGACCAACTTCCAGTGTAAAATACTTTGTCTAAAGTTTGCTTGCATATCATTGTTGTGACACTGATAATCTTTGTAATCCATCTTTTGTTGAAAAAGAAATAAAGTATCAGGTTTAAGTAAACTTGGCAGTGAAAGTATATTAAATAGCCTACAGGTAAAATTAAAAGACAAGAAAACATAAGATATAAAATAATATACGAAATACGTGGCAAAATAGCTTTGCTGCTTCAATGGTACTGGGCAATTTCAAACCACTGTATATTTTTATAAGTAAAGACGTACGTTTAAAGATTTCCTCTTTTGTCAGTGTACTGGGCTACTGTATAAGCGTAAAAATGCTTGGTTGTTTTGCGTGAAACAATACTTTGTAATAAACCGTTAAAATGTGTTTTTTCAGTCAGGCTAGGTTTCGTTCCATACCCTTCACCGTATCGAGGCTTTGACAGCTACCCAAACTGGGATGGCTATGCAAACGATACAATGTATGTGAGGAGTTTGCCCCCTGTTCCCACAAACTGTCCCACGCCCATGGGTGTGAAAGGTAAGACATTATCGATTTTGTCATGTTTTCTGATTTCTTGCATGTTAATTAAGCATTTAAATTCTTGGCATGCACGGCAGGAAAACCAACACTGCCCGATGCTCAGCTTATGATTGAAAAGTTCTTCACTCGTCACGAGTTCGAGCCTTGCCCGGAACGAACCAGCGTAACCTTCGCCTACTTTGCACAGCATTTCACGCATCAGTTTTTCAAAACTAGTTTTTCGGCAGGAATGCCTTATCAGTGGGGAAACCATGGCGTGAGTAGTTTTCAAATTTGCTGTATTATAGTTTTCAAGTTTGGTGTATTATAGTTATCAAGTTCGGTGTATTAAACGAAAGCTTGTGAATGTTTTACTCACTCTTGAACCAAGCAGCATCGACATACTGTACTTTTCACCAGAATCCTGAGCGGTAATAAAGTAAGGTGTAACGGAGAAGATGGCTTACTTGATCGAAACCTTGCTCGCCGTTCTGAGAAAAGTCGTGACAGAGCTCAGGGGCGTTTGGTGTGCAGTTGACATGGTTGATTCGAACGGACTTAATGCTTACGCAAGAATTCGTGATTTCGCTCCACCCTACTTTACTAAGCGCATCCTAAAACTCTGTGGGCAGATCTTTTTCACCAGCATGAGCTAGCAAATTGCATAATATGAGCTTGTTTGTGTTTGAAATGAGATATTTTTAAAACAAAAAAAGCTCTTATAAACACAATAGAAACTTAAGGCATACTGTTTTTGTTCACGGCACAATTACCCGCAAAATACTATTTGATAAATTCTTATAGTCTTTTTTTTCCAATGATGAAAATTTAGTTGCGACGTACGTGGACGATCAGGTTTTTGCTAATTTTTGCCGCTAATTCGTTCGTCTCTGAGTTGCAAAGAACGGTCTTAAAGAAACGACATTAGGATTTCAAGCATAGTGGAGATGAACTACCTCTAGAATCGTTGTTGTGTGCTTTGCAGGTCGACCTCTCTCATATCTATGGAGACACACAGGAGCGTCAGCATGCACTGAGGTCGCATGTCGACGGTAAGCTGAAGTACAGCGTCATCAACGACGAGGTTTTTCCTCCACTTGTGGATGCAGGGAATGTGTCCATGTCAGGCTCGCAGATATTAAACCAAAATTTTCGGTTTGCCATTGGCCACAAAGACATGGGTCTGTTTCCTCCGTTTATGGTCTTTGCCACCGTTTGGCTCAGGTAAGTTGGGAATGAAGTTTTTTCATCTGCGTCACAGTATATTGTTTTGAAGATCATCATAGTTTCACATGTGAAACAAATAATCAAATTTGTTTGTCACTCTAATTCAATTTAATTTTTTTCATTTGCAACCAGACACGAAGTTCACAGTACAAGCACACACTGTCTGCGCAACGCAGATTGATAAAAACAACCACAACAGAACGTTTTGCAACGGCGTTGCAAGCAGAACCACAGGGTTACAATGACTTTCTTGACACTATTGTTCGCTAATCCGCAACACTTGATAAACACTAAATATTTGTCTGCTTTGTGAAGCTTTTCAATGAAAATGAAGCAACTATTTGTGCGGAATAAAAAGCATTTCCATAGAAAGACATTTTTGACTTTGCGAAAGATTAGTTGCTTAATTTCTCTTCACCAGTTTCTTCGAGGCCTTTTTTGTAACGTTAGAAAATGTCAAATATGACTTCCTGCAGAGAGAACAGTTGTTGCAAATGCCAACACTGGTCATTTCAATAGCCTGAAGAATCAGCTAGTAAGAGTTGCGAAAATATCAAAGACCAATGCGTAACGCATTGCTTTTCCCCACTTTTTGAATGCAAGTAGATCAGTGGAGAGACGGAAGAAGTATTATTTTACAGTACTGATCTTGGACAGAATCAGTGGCGTAACTAGAGGTTCAGGGGAGAGCGAAATGTAGCTGAAGGGGTCCTCACTGGCCACCGTTAGTGATCTATTGCGATCGGAAAGGTCAAGCGGCAATTGCGCAAAGCGTCACACTGTGGCATAAGCAACACTAGAGATCACGCGCCACGATCACTCTATTATTGCTTGTTCGCACCACAGATGTATATTGGTGTTATTCTCCGCGCACATCCCGTTCGTGGTGAATTGCACATTGAACACAACCCCAACTGATAGGTTGCAATTGGGCCACTAGCCAACACTCAGAAAAAAGTTAAGAAATCATAGTGAATCCGTTTGGGATGCGGATGTCAATAATACTAAATATAAAAATGTAAGCTGAAGGGGCCCGATTTTTGCATTTGGTTTGCCAGGGGATAACACGCCCCTCTGCCCTCCAGTCTGTTACACCACTGGACGGAATTCGTGATCGTGATTCTCCCAGAAAATTTGCAGAAATTTTGCCTTTTTGTAGTAGATTCATATCGTTTCTGTCTCCGTAACTTTCAACCTGAAGTAACCTACTGGAGGACTTCAGAAGTGATCCTTTGCTTTTTATACAGAGAGCACAACAGAGTATGCGATGTACTGAAAGAAGAAAATCCTATCTGGGATGACGAGAGATTATTTCAAACTGCTCGTTTGATACTTACTGGTAAGAAAATTTATTTTTGTTCAGAAAAGGAGTTAAACGCGACAATACTTAGTTGTTCAGAAATAAAGACATCGTGTGTATATCCCATATTACTACTGTATGAAAGTTGGTGCCTACCTACTAAGGTGTTTGTGACGCTCAAATGTGTTTACTAATAAAGCCACTTATATTATAGCTCTGAAGAGTTTTGAAGTTTAGATACTGTGTGCAGGGCTCAGCGTAGTTAAGTTTTTAGGTGATTTCCCCAAGAAAAATTTCACTGTTTTCAGGCATCAGCAAAGCATCTGATTTTCTGTCTTTCAAGACTACAGCATGTACAACCTAATAGATATTAAGCCCATACATTTTCAGCACTACTTTATCAAAAATGCTGGGCATTAGCGCGTGTGATTCACGCTTACCTGAAAATGGGATGCTTCCTCACGCATTGTCTAAATTACAACATCACTGCAATTTAAATTGTTTGAGCAAGGCTTAGCAGAATATCGAGAATATTAAAGTTTGTTTATTCATGTGGCAATCGAAAACACGGATGATGAAAAGCGTTCAGCGTCATACCGGTAAAGTGACGGTCAAAACAATTTGACAACTACCGGTAATCAAGAAGACCCGATTTTGGCTTAAGACTTTATGCATTTTAATCATCAAGGTGAAACAATCAAGATCGTGATCGAAGACTACGTTCAACACTTGAGCGGGTTCCAGTTTAAGCTTCTCTATGATCCTACACTGATGCACGACACTCCGATTGGATATTCGAATCAAATCCACTCTGAATTCAACTTGCTTTACCACTGGCACGCTCTCATGCCTGATACGATCAGGGTAAAAAGTGATGATTACAGCCTTCGTTCACTTCTGTTCAACCCAAAGCCATTCGTTGATGCAGGCCTTTCCCAGGTTTTGACTAGCGCATCTCAGCAGTTTGCTGGCAAGGTAAATCTAGTTCAAAACCTGAAAAAATCAGGATGTTTTTGTAAAGGCTTCTTGCATTCCACTGTAAGGGAAAGCTGTGTAAGGGAACAAATGAAAACCACTGGCGAAACGAGTGTAAATACGTTTTGTTAATTATTAAAACTCTTTAACTGTTTGATAAAGCATAGGTTGCAATAAACAATAGTAGTCGTCTTTTCATTCATGTTTTGAGCAAAAAAAATCAAAAATATCTGGCAAGGCAGTAAAACTAAGCTTTGCAAGAGTGAGGCTCATTTAAATAGTTCACAAGTGTTCTGATTTCTTGGTTACTTAGAGCAATTGCTAAGAAATAGAAAGTGGGTTGCAGATATTTTCTGTTGTGACCAGTAAGCCTTAGTTAATGCAGTGCCAAGTGAAGACAGTGGTTACGAAATTATCTTTGGGTACGCTGATAGTTCCATGAAATTAAGGATTTCCTTGAATATTTCTAAATTTATCAATTGTGCCAAGCTCTGTAGACAGATTGTACGATGTACACAAGATTAGACAACGCATAATTTTTGCGATTCAAATTAGATGCCAATAATTAGAGGGTTGAATAGAAAAATGTAAGAATAGTGAAGTTTATTTTCTTTTAAAAATAATCAATCGATCAATCAAAAAGAGCACATGATGGTATGAAATCAGCTAAACACACGAGCTCTTTGGAAACTCAACTCTTAACGACCGCAGGAGCCGACATATCCCTTCGCCCTCTGTTTTGTACAGTTCCGTTTTAGTCAGAAATTTCCATGATTGGCAGCATCGTTGTACTTTATAGTCGCAAGTGTTTGCCACTCTTATCTTTGTACTGGTTGTGGTAGATTGATGCTATTTTAAGAAAAGCACTATATAACTTCCAGCTCCTTAACTTAAAAATGATTTGTGGTTATTCAGTTGATGCAATAATGCCAGTCTTGCGATTTGGCCCCTAGTTGAAAAAAAACTTGCTGGTACTGCTAATAGATTAGCACGGCATGCAAAAGTTACAACAGCAGATTAAATTCTGTGAACAATTTCTTAGTAACAAATGCTCCTATTGCAGTCACGTTTTGTTGGAATTCGAGACTTAGTTTTACTGTCTTCATACTTATGTTGGCGTTTGTGATTGAAAACTAAACTCTATGCATGCGTATATTACAATAATGCATTTTGCCTGCAGATTGGCGAAAGTATACGACTTGTGTGCCCCGTATTCACGCGCCTTTTTCATTTTGTATCTAGAAATTTACTTTACCTGCGTTTGTTCCGAACATAAACTTTTTAAGCAAAGGTAAAGTATCTTGTTGAATTGTGATGAGACATAGCTACCGGTGTAGTAACCTTGGAAGCAGTTGATGTGATTACTTTTGCTTGATACCTTGGTCCATTTGCAGATTATATCCGGTCAAGGACGAGGAACTTTGGAAGTGGCCAAAAATGCTTTGCTTGATGGACGAAAACTCAAACTGCAATCTTTCAACAACTACAGGAAGAGATTTGGACTTCGACCTTATGCAAGTTTTGAGGAGTTCACTGGTAAAAAAAGTCACAACAAGCGTTAGTTTCTTGAAAACGTTTTACTGCTTAATTCTACCTGAGTTTGTCCAATTTTTACGACGTTTACCTGCTGAGAAACGCAGTTTTTCATATTTATTATATCTTTAATCACATTTTAACCCATTAATGACCACTAGTAAAAATACAAATCATTTCCTTCTGCTTTTTAGGATCCAGTTTATTTAAGTCCTAACATGAAATTAGAACAAACAATCGGTTAATTTTTTTGCGGTTGCTTAGCAACAACATGCTCCATTAATGGAACAATGGTCCAATGTGAGTTCAGAGCTGCGTCATAACGGTAATTAATGTTTTTTGTTCTTTATTTTCTGTTGTTCCGGTTAGTCAACTGTTTAAACGTGACACTACCGCAATTTTTATTGTGGCTCTGATGTGCATGTACCAACAGGCCCGTGGACTGGAACTTGACAAATGCCAGTGTGAAAGTTCCTCAGGACATTTTATTTTGTAACAATGAGGTTAGCTTTTTATGCAATGGGCGGTAGTGTTGCGAGTTGGCGTAACAGTTTTTAAGCAGATTAAAACCGAGCATTTGCAAAATTGTTAGTTTTGTCGAGTTTGCGTCAAATGAATATCAACATAAATTTAAAAGGGCATTTTATGAGCACAACAAAATTTGAGTTGGCACTGCCCCCGAATGCCCACCATGGCTGCAGACGTTTGTACCAATTTTCCAGTGGAAAGGCAATGAGATGGTTTACAATGGTTTCAATCATGACAATGTAGCAGGGTAAAACGGGAAATGAAAAAATCGGAAATAAATCGATGAAATTTAACTTCTTCGCCTTTATTAAAATCGGGGAACGGGAGGTGCGGATTTACTTGCCACATTTGGTAGTCAATAGAGACCAGAATTAAAATAAAAAATTGCGGCTATACGAGAATGCATGCTATGGCTGAATGTAGCCTGAAGTAGGATCTACTTGAGTTTACATGGTCAGTTGCATTTGGACCGCTAAAAACGTCCACAGTGTCTTTCTTTAGGTCCAGTGGAAAAATAATTATCAACACAAAACCTGGCTTACATCAACATGTGTAAGCAGAAAAGCAAAAACGATATGATGTATGTGGCAAAAACCTTTTGCAAAATCTTACGATTGCTATGTTAGGCGGCGGGAAAATTGTTTTTAACTTATCGCAAACACAAACTTTTACTTTTCCGTTATTCAGTCCCTGTGCTTGTTCTCATTGAATATAATTTTATAAAGTTGTTGACTATGATTTTAGTAAAGCATTAACATTGCAATAATTAACGTAAGGATGTTGATTTTGATATTGATTTGTACCATTGTTCCAAAAATGGGATAAAAGTTTTCACCTCAAATAATTTCTTTGCAGATCGCACCAAATACTTGCAAAATGCATCATTACATTTGGTAGTGTTTCTACTTTCGGTAAATGTAGCATTTACCATTAAGTTGTTTTTTTGCTGAGTCAGCACTTACTGATCAAATGGAGGTCACTCAAATGTGATAAAATTAGACATTTTAAGCAGCCGGTAGGAAAAAAAGAAAAACTGTTTGAACAAAATTTTGAAAGGCATGTTTGCATTAACGTGAACTAACATAAATATCAAAACTGAGATGATGCAATGAAATAGAAACCAGCGTATAGCGTGTAAAGTTCATGTTCCAAAAATAGAACAATGGTCATTAATGGGTTAATTAAGAGAATCTTTGATCCATTGCAATACAACGCTAGAGTGGAATTTTTCTCAAATAGTAACTATGTCTCTTGTATAAATCGAACTGGACGATATGAAAATGCGTGTTAGATGACTTTTGCTCAAATTTCGCATTTAAATGTGATAAAATGAAAGCGCACTTTTTCATTAACGGGAGAAACTTGTGACTACTTTGTTTCATTGCATTCCAAATGTCAACTGGAAAAGTCAAGTTTGCGGCATCGAAATATCCTTTTTCACGATGCTGAACTTAAAGAAAATGAAAACAGCGATGCATATAGATAATCATCTGCACGGAACAAAAAATGCCATTAAAGAAATAGAAAGAAATAAAATTTGCAATGTGACTAGAAATTCTTTCCACCCAAATGAGTGCATGCCCCAAACCCCACAATATCCAAACTCAAGCAGAAAAAACGCAAAAACTCACGAAAGTGATGCTCGCCGAAATACTTCACGCCATTGATAAATTTCGATGCCGTTACTGTAAAAAGCACCCGGAATATAAACGATTGTAAAAACAACATAATAAGTTCTCAATAAATTTTCTATAAAATATTACTCCAAAAAAGTTAGAGCTGTAATCTTTGTTTTACAAACGAAATATCGATCAAAAATTGCTCTTGTCACGTAAACAGTTAACACAATGCATCTGCATTTGCAGATCGACGAAAAAGTAAAACAATTTGTAACTTCTACCTAAAGCATATATGGTATCGCAGCTGTGTAGAAATAACAGGCAAAATTCTGCCATCAAATTAAATGGTTCTTTATACTGTCTTGAAACCCTATTTTAAAAATACAGGAAACTTCTTGTGTCAAAACCTTAACACTTCCTAAATTTGTTTATGCACGTTAGCAACAACTAACATGTCAAATCAACACCAAAAGGTTGGGCCATGTGACTGATCTAAATCACTTGCATAAGAGCAACAAGCAATCTATTAGTTTTAGAATTAAGGAACATATTGCTCGTGCACCAGTAGCAATTGCAATGAATTTGTTTCCATCCGAAATCTGTGCAAACACTAACATGCAGGTGTTTGGTGATTTCCATCTTTGTAGGAGAAAAAATTATGGCTGGTGAACTGGAGAAATTGTACGGAGATATAGATGCCCTGGAATTGTATGTTGGTCTTATGATGGAGAAAAGGAGGTACAAGCAGCTGTTTGGAGAAACTCTTACAGAAATGGGTTCACCCTATTCTCTCAAAGGTTATCCGGTTGTTAATTTAGTATTGTTTTTCTGTGAATGTTGCAGCGAATTTCTTGAATTTTGATGTGTCTGATTGTTTCATCAATTTGCTTGCTTCGGATGAGTTTACATTTTTTTGGATGACTTTGGAAACTAATGCAACTGGCAGTAGCAAACGGCTTGCTTCCTCCATAATCTTGATCACTGGACTGATTTTATTTGAAACCCTTCGCTTTATCAACATTTGGTTTGCTTTTTTCATTTGCAATGTTTTTAATGCATTTATCTTTGTTGGTAACACACCGAAGGAAATCCTTCGGCAATATTTTTTTGAAAATAAAAACGAATTCTCACTCACCCCCATTTCCTCTTGGGAGGGTCACGGGAGCAGCAATCCTAAGAAGTCCTAAATTTAAGCAACCTGTAACAGTTTTGTTGGTTCTACATCAAGTCAAATTTAGACCAGGCCAGAGATACGTAATCACGCCATATGGTCCTTGGTCTGTCTATGTGTCACTTTCCAGTAAGTGCAGAGCAGTATTTCCCAACCGATGTGCCGCGAGACAGTCTCGGGTGCGCCTCAAAAATTGTTAAACTTATTTTATAGGACTCTTCTGAGGGGATGTTTCCATTAATTGCGTTTCGGTCATTGGCTGTGGTTTGCCACGCGAAGACAACTGAGTTGCAAAGTGTGGCGCAGCCGAAAAATGTTTGGGAACCACTTGTGTGGAGACGTCGTCACGCCAATATTACTTGGAGCATTCTGGTCAAGTTGCCGAACCATTGCAGCTATAGGATTCTATTCAGAGAAGTGGCTAGACATTCCGAGCTGTGGGAATTTCACTGTTAAGCACTTTTTGCGAACGTTCACGACGTGACTTCTTCACAAAATATCCCGCCTCTGCACTTCTACTTGAAATATCACTCTTTCGGTCTTTTCTCAAGATTCAAGATCATGACTGAAGATCGGAACAAAGACAGATTTAAAAACGGAAAGCTTTGAGATGTTTGAAAGCTCCCGTTTTGTGACTGCGGCCACTTAAACTTCACTTGATATTGTGTTTGCTTTACCAATCTGCGTATCAATCTTCTTCAACCTTCCACCACTCGTGAATACCACTCCAAAGCACTTGAACTCCTCGACCAGATGCTGTGCATTGGCGCTTACTTAATTGCAGTGCTCACTGACTTGGATTTGTGGAGTGATATATTGCCTCAGTCTTTAACGTAGCAATTACCATTCCATCTTGATCTTACGCAGCTTTCAACTGACCACGTGCATATTGAAGTCCCTGTTCAGAGAATGCACGCAGCACGAAATCGTCTGCAAAAAGCAAAGAGCTGATCTCTTAGTTTGCAACAATGAAACCTCATCGACTTGACTGTGATGGTCTATCCAATTCATAAAAAATGGAGAAGAGAAGGGACAACAAATAAGTTTGTCGGAGACCGACACCTACAATGAATGGATGTGATTTCACCCTTTCAAAACCACTTTGAGGAAATTTCGGCCATAACTCGCCGATCAGTTGTGCTAGAGAGAATCGATGAAGACAATATGACAAGCAGATTTTTATGTACTTTATGATAAATATAAAACAGATACTATTGCATCTGAAATTTTGCCTGACAGTGTGACGTCACTATGACGACGTCCATGTGGCGTCATTTAGGCGTATGAAAAACAATCTGTTTTTGTTTATCAGAAATTACACATCCTCATGTTATGATGACCCTCTACCACAGCCGACCGGCAAGTTATGGCCGAAATTGCCTCAAAACCCACAAATGTGGGACACTCGCGATGAAACTCACACACCAAAGACGTGCGAATAGGAACGTCAGTGACTAGCTGGCCGTCAAACCAACCCGTTTTCCCACAAAATTCCATAACGCTTTTCTCGCAAAACACGGTGATATGCTTTTTCAAGGTCAACATAATACGTGCAGACATCTTCGCCGTTATCTCAAGAGTTTTCCACATTTGTTGGAGAAGGAAAGTCTAGTCTGTAGTGTTAATGCCAGGACATTATCGTACTGGGTGTTTTCCAGCTTAAGTTAAATATCCTCGCGGCTTTTGGCATATGGGGATGATCACTCCAGTTTGTCAATCTTTCAGTGTCCTTCCAGAACGCCATGTCACTTGACACACACGAGTTCGCCAAAGAACTCGATTTCCACGTGTAAGCCCTTCAGGTCAGATTTCATCACAACGTGCTGCCTTTCCAGCCTTCAATGTTTTGACAGATAGCAAGACTTCCGTGGATGTTATAGCACTTTTCTCACCCAGATATGCACCTACTGTGTGTCGCATTGTATGAGAGCATCCCTTCTGTCATATTACCAAACACGGTCCTTGGTCACGCGAACAACGACCGATACCCGCTGGTATTGATCGTTTTCACTAGTTAAATGGTAGTGTCATGACCGCGATTAGAGAATCGATGTTTTGTAAGTTCCGAGGATCCTAACTGGTTGAGGGATCAACCTGGTTGTCGCAGTAGCGCTGTTCGGTTTCTCAACTGTGCAACCTGATGCCTTGAGGTTGCCAAACCGAAGCAAGGCAGTTTGTCCTTTGGTAACTCCCCAGTAACGCTCCACGTTTAATTGCTTCCCTTGATTATATTCTGATATACAACCAACACTTCAACAGACTCGAATGTGAAGGCAGAACAACGTAACGTAAAACGGTTTGGTTTGCTGTAGACTACCGGCGAACAGCAGGGTTGCGCGTTCAGAGGAAAGAACGGAAACAGCGAAAACTTGCTGTGATGCACGTTAGCAGGATATCATGTCAGCTGCTAGAATGTTCGTCAACAAGTGCATTGCATCGAATCACGAACAGAAATTTCCTGAAAATCACGTAATACGAATCCACGAAACATTGAGAAACGTGTGTATCCGCTGTATATTAGTAACTGCCCATGTTAGAGGGTTGGCCAAATCGGTCATTTGGCGCCAGTTGCGCAACTTTTGCGGAAGCCAAGGTTATACTAAGAAAAACGTTGCTCCGGGTACATTTGTGTAGGAGATACCTCGCATTAAGTCTACTACGCAAGCAAACATGCAGATATTGCCACGCATGAGTAGGAGAGGATATGTGTGTGAGCTGTCACTTTCCTGTGCGAGGAGGGACATAAGATATTTTGGTCCTTCCTTTCCGCCTAAAGTTCCCCGGTACGATTTCTTGATGAAAAAATTAGGTGATTGTGACACGCGAAACCTGCGAGGCGATTATCATACACTCGGCTCTCATCAACAAAAATCGAAGCTATCATCTGTAGAAACACAGAACAGTCAAGTACGGTGACAACGGCAACACTTCACCGTTCTGACCGAGAACGACGCCTTCAAGCATCGCAGTGATCGCCAACTGCCCCGAGGTGTCGAGGCAGCAATCAGCGTTTCACGATTGAGAAATCACGAGAAGCAACAACACACAAATCTCCACAGTGATGTGATGTCAGATTCATTTTTACTGCTTTTGAAAACGCAAGCATGTTGTTTACAGGGCTGCTAAGCAACCCCGTCGGTTCTCCTGATTGGTGGAAGCCAAGTACTTTCGGTGGGCAGAAAGGTTTCGACATTATACAGCAGACCAACTTACAAGTATGAGAAATATTTTTTAGAACTTGTACTGACAACTTTTCATATTTTTAATAGATACATTTAGTAGATAAACGTAAAGATGAACCACGATGTTTATTGAACACCGAGGAAAGCGCTGTGAAATGCAAGAAAAATAAATATATGATAAACTAAGACGTCTAGTACTTTCTCACTTTGATCAAACCACAGCCGTATATTTAGTGGCAGTTTCTAGATTTCTACCATCAAGTGCTGTCCCTGATTTTATGGGAGAAATTGTTTTGTTCTCTTTCACAATTAACTAAAAAAACTTTTTCAACATTCCTATTCTTTTCTAAGTAGATTGGTCACAATTGTTTTTGTCTGTACCGCAAATTTCAGACAAACAGTTTGGTTGTGAGATAAATAGTTTATGCGACCATCTTCATGTTAATTTGTCACAGATGAAACATAACTTCTTGAATTACTACTAAAAAACTAAATGGTTTCTTTTCGACTTGTAAATGTGGCACTATGCAAACCAAGCATCTTGTTTTTCGATGGTTGCTTTCTCAAGAATTAACTATAAAGGAAACAAACAAAGAACGAACAAAGTTTGTGCTGTTTTCTTGCTGGGTTTCAATTTTTTAAGCCGAGAATCTTTACTCATATGTCTGTCATAGTAGATTTTCTACCAATATTTTGTCGCCCTGATAGTTACGGCAACTGAAGTATGTATCGAGTTTAGTCACATCAATGGATGCGGTTTGTCATACTCACTGTGGCTGTAATAAAACCATTGCAATCTGAGATCAGATTTCTACGTTACGCAGAATGTGGTTCTCGTTTGGTAGAGTAAGGTTGCAACGCTATTGAAAAACTGTCATAAAAGAACCAAAGGGAAAAATGTTTTCACCACTGTCGGAGGAAAATATATTTCACTTTCTGTTCTTGGGTCACTAGCGTACTGTTTTAAATTTTTTCCAGGAACTGATTTGTCGAAATGTAGCCGGTTGTCCTTTGGTTTCCTTCAAAGTTCCAGGAGAATTCGAGTACATGCCAGTTGGTGACTTGGTAAGAAGAGACAACACGTCGCAAATTTTGATGAAGATTAATCGCGGGTATCCAGTTTCTGACAAGGCGTTGTCTTCATCAGAAAAGCCTGCCTCTAAACAAATAACAAGTCAAGTTAAAACAGAACTTTGAATCGATATTGCCGGCTGCAATGACGTTTTCCAGAATTAAGGCCTATGCAAGGTGCACGTGCGCAAGAGCATGCTTGGGAGTAAAGAGAAGCGGAGAAATCAACACATGGTACTGATTGATGGCCTTATCCTAAGCGGGCAAACAGAGAACTGCGGGTTTCACTTTTGGATTTTATTGTGTAGAAACGTTTGCACAAAACTTACACCACATGCCTATACATAACTTTTTACCAAAGAAGACGCAATGTGTATAGACACGTTTGCAAAATGCATATTTTTAGAGCATATCGCTTGCCTATTTTATTTGTCGATTATTGAGCGAAAAAATTAATTGTACGTATCTTTTTTATCAGCAGTGGGTATCAAGACTTCTACATTCTTCCATTTACTGTGGTTATTGTTAAGAAGTGATAAAACTTAAGGAAATCTATTTAAAGAACGACCTCTGCAGGGGTTCAGTAATGCTTCGCGTACTGCTATTGGTTTGAATTGGAAAGATGACAGTGATTTCTCACTGTCACTATCCTTTGAAAATTCTCATAAATCTTCAAAGGATGCATAGAAATTTCACAAAGAAAAAATAAAAAATTAAGTCGTTTTGTTTTTCAAATGGTCTTTTTAATTTCTTGTTCAAACCATCAAACAAAAGCTCACGCTGCAGGCTGCAGATAAGCAAAATTTAAACGATGTGAACTGTGTCTTTTTCTCATACTGTCCGCGGGTCTTTTCTTCAAGTGGTTGCTACTATTGAGCTGAAAAATTTGCAAGAAAAAGTTCAAAACTTTCACTTAGCAATGTCTCGCAATGTTCATGGTGTCACAAACAAGGAAGGATCATGAGTGAAACATGGGCGCCGGAAGGAGCTTTTCCAGGGGGTCAATAGTGGATTTTCCCGGAGGCAGCAAAAACGATTTTTCCAGGGGGTCCAAAGGTGGTGAAATTTCATTTTTCCCTCTCGAAACAACCTTTCTTGCCCAAAGCTGTAATAAGAAAATGTCAAATTTCAAAACCAGGGGGTCCAAGGACCCCCTGCCCCCTTCCGACGCCCATGGAATGAAATGATCTTGCAACGCATCTGGTCGAGATCTCTTCAATGATTTCAAAACAACTCAATTGGACTGACTTGATTGCGCCAGTCTTCTGCTTGAAGTGCGCCTTCGCAATAACATCCTCCACGGTGAACGGAGGTAAGGGTGCTTGAATCTCAGGCTACCACCTCTGATCCAAATCTGTTGTCATGAAAAAGTTGTCGCAACTCTAACAGTCTTTGCTTGAATAAGATGATGCGCCGGTATTTACCCGCCAGAGTTGCTTTGCTACTCAAAAGCGCTCCTGAGATTGATTTCCGTTGAATGTATCTTTTTTCCGCAAACATTTTGTCCTTCTTTACAAAAATTAGTGCTCCGATATAAATCTTTTTCATGCTAGCAACTTCTTCTTTCGTAGATATTGAGAAATCCACAGGCATATACAGACATATATACAGGCATATACAGACATATATACAGGCATATACAGACATGCAGATAAATACTCATAACGTAAATATATGCGCACATAGGCGTACGAGGCGGGGGGTCGTGGGGAGCGGCCGCCGCCCCCGGGCTTGAAAAATTTCAGAGCAAACTCTGTTTTCAGGGCAAGCGCAAATTGCCCAAAAATCCTGAATGATAAAAAATATTTAAACACAGTGAAAAATTCCAGGGCAAACTCTGTTTTTCAGGGCAAGCACAAGTTGCTCAAAAATCCTGAATAATAAAAAATACATATTCAGTACAGTGAAATCAGGGAACCCTCTGTTTTTCAGGGCAAGCGCAAGTTACTCAAAAATCCTGAATGTAAAAAGTATATTCAATACAGTGAAAAAGTCCAGGGCAACTCTGTTTTTCAGGGCAAGAGCAAGTTGCTCAGAAATCCGGAATGTAAAAAGTATATTCAATACAGTGAAAATTTTCAGGGCAACTCTGTTTTTCTGGGCAAGCGCGAGTTGCTCAAAAATCCTGAATGATAAAAAATATTTCAATACAGTGAAAAATTCCAGGGCAACTCTGTTTTTCAGGGCAAGCGCAAGTTGCTCAAAATCCTAAATAATAAAAAATATATTCAGTACTGTGAATTCAGAGCCCCCTTTGTTTTTCAGGGCAAACACAAGTTGCTCAAAACTCCTGAATGTAAAAAGTATATTCAATACAGTGAAAAATTTCAGGGAAAGTCTGTTTTCAGGGCAAGCGAAAGTTGTTAAAAATCCGGAATGTGAAAAGTATATTCACTACAGTGAAAATTTTCAGGGCAACTCTGTTTTTTTCAGGGCAAGCGCAAGTTGCTCAAAATCGTGAACTGTGAAAAGATTTTCAATGCAGTGTATTCACTTGGGGGCGATCCGTGTAATTTGGGCTAGTGTAGTTTGTAATCTGGACCAACGTCGTGATTGGTTATAGTGACTTTGATCTGCACCAAGCCTTCGTTTTCTGTAAAAATCGAACAATTGGATGTCGATAGTTCAACAGCTTGATATAAGAATTCGGTAACTCTTTCTTTGTTCGTTTTCGAGTCTTTGTTCGTTTTCGCTGTGTAGAGGTGTAGGGTGTTAAGGTGATAGGTTTTTTTGATTAACAAGAGTTTTAGAAGCGGGAAGCAAGTACGTGCAGATTGCTTGGCTCGTTTGAGTGTGCGTCTTTGACCGCCGGTCCACGGTATATTCGTGGCTACTGTTTGATGCTAGAACGCCGGTATGGTTTTCGCGCTGGCGCTTGAGTGGGCAAGGCGTTGTTTTAAAAACGCTCTGGATGGAAAACCTTGCACGATAGAAACCCAAATTCTGCACAAAAGCGTTAGCCATATTGTGCAGTTTATGAACATAGAAATCAAATAATTTTTCCACGTCTTTTGGAGATAAAAACACCCTGAAAGAAGGGTGGATTGCCTGTATTATTTGAAAATTTATTGCGCCTTTTCCAACAATGGGAAAAATTTAAAAATCACGGAAACGTTTGCTATAGCTGTTACAAAGCATCCTGCCAAGTTTTGAATTAAAAAATTGTAGAGAAGAAAAGTTATAACAGTTTTTATATCACCTGATCCTAGACAGCATTTCTGCTTTTCGACTCCGTCCGAAAACGCACATGCGTTCAGCTGTGCTTTGCTGATCGCTAAATAACTCGGTTTGGTTTCGATTTGACTAAAACGTACAACACTTTCGTTTCAATACTTAAAACCTTCATAGATATTTTCGTTGCACTAACTGAACTACGAAAAAAAATTATTACACACATTGTACAACGAAAAAACACGCAACATTTTTTTTCGCATGAAAAAGCAACACAAAATTTTCTTTGCACAAAAAAACAACGCAAAATTTTACTTGCTCGTGGGCTGAGCATTCGACAATTATCAGCTCTCGGATGTTGAAATGTAACGTTTCTGCTGTTGTTGTTGTAGAAAAATATGATTATCACAGAACATGTTGTGATTGCCTTGTAGCAGCCGCATGTCAAGATGGTAGTGCATGAAACGAGAGGAAAAAAAATACTTTTTTATCAGCTGGTCGTAAATATGGTTTGAGATTTGTGAAAAAGTTATGCAAGCACGTTCAGGTGCTTGGCGTTGCGATGGTAAAGGACGAGCGGCAAGGGTGCAATGTGAGCCATTGTTGGCAGCAACCTTTAGTGTTCACTGTTGAACTCTAAATCTCCATTGAAATGTATTGTTGGGAAGCAGCGAAAAGATCACAAGTCGCGATGACTGAATTACTGCTTTTTCGCAAATCAACGGGTGTTATTCTTCGCGATGCCCTTCGTGCCTCACAAAGGCTTTGCGCCAACGGGCCGTTTGAAGAGTGCCAAGTGCGAATGTTTGCGAAGCAGCTGAACAGACGGCTCCAGCAGTTACTTGCAGTTAAAAATAAAACAATTGTGCAGCAGCCAAAACCGTCAACTTTTTAGATAATGTTCCACCTCGCACTAATTTTTTATCCACATCACACTGGCATGCGTTCACAAATGCTTTACACAAACGGGGTCATTTGAAATCTGCCAAGAACGAATGTTTGTGAAGCAGCGTCGAACACACGGCTGAAGCACTTACTTGCTGTCCAAAAAAATATTTATGCTCAAGAAAAAATCATCAAATCCCTACATGATAGGTTTTAACTCAGTAAGAAAATTTCTGAGTGATTGTTTATCCACATTACATTAAAAACCGCTCCCAATGAAATGCAATGTGACGAGACAATCAGCGACATGGTTACAGCAGCCCGATCTTATTTCCGCACTCTGCGAAACGCGTTCGTGATTGCAGGCAAAACCACCATGACTGCAGGCAAAATATTCCATGGTTGCTTTGAAATGCTCTCCTGACCACACTGTACGTCAGCGAACATTATAAATATATGTTTCTAGTTGCTAGAGACTTGTACGAAATGTTCGTACTTTATAGAAGAAAACATACGACCCAGCACTCAACGGTAGGCATGTGAAGTGAAGTACGAGTACATCGTACGCCGGTCCACGCACATACCGTGGGAAGGTGGCCTGCACTTGGGCAAGTTTCCAGACAACCGGTGCTTGATGTGCTGTACCTTGCTCAAGCGCGCAACAGCAATAACACAGGCAGGTTTCGGGAGTCAGACCATACGATCCCGGAACCGTCGCTTTTAAAACATTGCGTTGCGTCATCGAAGTCGCGTACATATTTGCATCAGTAAAAGCAATTACCGCAAAATTTCTTGTTTGGGAGAACACAACACTCAAGGGACTTCAACCCCTTGAGTTAAAAAGCAAGGTAACTACAGAATTTGCCTATAACGGCACCTCTAGAGGATTGCATAAAGAACGTTATTGCCGAATTGACATTATAAGCGAATTGAAATGCATATAAAAGATGCCATCGCGACCAAACAAAATGTAACGTTAAGGGCGAATTGACGTTACAGGGGAAGCCGTTATAAACGAATTCAACTGTATAGAACGGATTTGCATAAGGTTTCAGGCCCCATTCGCATTAAAGTAAAAAGTTGTTTCAGGGCAAATTGTTTATTTTTAGGGAAAATTGTTATTTTCAGGGCAAATTTTTTCCGCCCCCCCAGTAAAATGCCTTCCCGTACGCCAATGCATGCGCACCAACTCAAACACACGCTTCATGCGTTGTACAGCGCCTGCTTTGCGCTGTGGAGTATTTTTGCAAAGGAGCCTAAAGAGTTGCAGCTCTGACTCGCGGAGAAGGAACCCGAAAACACGGTTTATCCAAACCATCTTTAAAATATGTTGATAACAGCTTGAAGCATTGGTCTTGATATGCAGTATTGCTGGTGAACTGTCTACGCAGGTAAATGTAGACCAAGTAATCAAAACGTAGACTCCCATCAAAAATGTCTCTGATCATTAAAGGCGAACAGCGACAATATGTATATGCTTAATCATGTTCCTTCAAATGAAGTTTAAATTTTCCAAAAAATTTCGAACAGTTTCTGATTTTACACAAGATTTCTCGTTTTTTTGAACTGGATTGCTATGCTTTTCTAGTAAAAGTTTGTATCCTGAATCAGTTACAGCTGCAACGTTCACCTTACCAAAAAATTAAAGGTCTGCTTATAGCACTTGAATGCTTATAGGCTTGCTAGATTTCTTATGCTTCAAATTTTTCATATTTCAATGTTTTAAACCAGTCACATCTTGTGTTGTCCAAGAATGAGATCCACCAAGTACTGCCATACATCTTCAGTCAGTATCAGTATCAGTTTATTTGGGAACAACTATAAACAAACAAAAAATCATGCCACAGAAAACAAACCACATTAGAACAGCGTTTATTTTGTTCCCAGCACATCTGAAACAACCATACGGTTTTCTAGTCAGATGCCCTGAGATCCACCAACTACTGCCATACATCTTCAAACGCCAACCCTAGAAAGCTCATCAGCTTAGCCTACAGTTGCAAGCTGCACTGGTGCAGATAAACGAAGGGCTGTATTTTCGCAGCCCGAGATTGGCGACCAGATTTGAATCCAATGCCGCCAATATCGCCAAAGTACTAGTAAACGCACTGTTAAACTTAATTATAAAATTCAATATCCAAGAAATTCAGGTAGTAAAAAACAGTCAAGGTCATATTTCCTCCGTTTTTTCTTTAAAAATTCATCGTCAAAATATCAAAAACGCTTTGCGATAGGC
>Ga0210059_1000977_pt1 | contig 41008 bp, 34 predicted proteins | sample Ectturendosymbi2_FD_188042 | JGI IMG/M metagenome (GOLD analysis project Ga0210059, IMG submission 188042) | Ecteinascidia turbinata endosymbiont from Florida, USA - Sample 2 (SPAdes) (version 2) | ecosystem: Host-associated > Tunicates > Ascidians > Unclassified | place: Key West, Florida... | reverse complement strand
GGGGGGGGGGGGCGGCACTTTTGGAGAAAAGAAGGAATAGCAAATGGTCTCTCACGAATGAAACTGAAGTTAGATTTAGGTTTAGGTTTTAGATTTTGGTTAAGGTTGGACCTACCGCACGTCCCGGTTTGCCCGGGACTGTCCCGGTTTAAACGTCTGTCCCGGTATCCCGTCCCGGTACGCAAAATGTCCCAGAATTTCACTTCAGTGAAATTTTCTAAATTAAGTCCAGCCTGATGCTACATTGTTATGAAATAATTCCTGAAAGGCTTGACTTTGCTAAACCGTGACTTGGGGGGAGCGGCACTTTTTAACTCTCCCCGGGCCGGCACTTCCCCATGTCGGGGCCCTGACAATACTCAGGGGCGCCGCGAGCTAATAGGTTTTTCAAAATATCACTATAAATACTATTTTCAAAATGTCATCAAACCTTAAAGAAAATTGCTATGCGTTCGCCACTGGGTGCCGCAAATTATATTTGCCTTCTCTAGGGTGCCGCTAGCCTAAAATGGATGGGAAACACTGGATTAGCCCATGATCCCTCCCGTGCATGTAATACTAAATATAAAGAGAATGCGAAAAGAGAGTCTGGTCAACAAAATGTAGCCAAAGAAAAACTGAGCGTCATCTATCGGCCTACCTTTCAATGAAGTAAAGAAACAAAAATGTAAGCCGCCCTTGATTATTAGCCGCACGGTTTGCTGAAAAAAACTTTATAAGCCTCGGCTTACAATCGAATAAATACGGCAGTCTGTGTAGGATGGCAATTTTGGTTTTCTGCTGGATTAGAAATGTGTCAAGAAAACACATAGACCTAATTATATATCAACGTTGAAAAACAAAATAATCCATTAGCCCAGCGGTGTGCAACATTTTTTGTCGGTGGGCCATATCACCAACTTCAGACATCTAGCTGGGCCACAGGAAAAATTTAGTTTTGTAACATAAACTGTCGGATTAGGATTTTCATGCATGTTGGGGAAAAATCAGAGTGTTGGCAAGGGCCACACTTAATGGCTTGGCGGGCCGGGTTGTGGCCCGCAGGCCGCCTGTTGCACACCCCTGCATTAACCACACACCACAGACATAAAACCTATCTGCTTTGTCGCCATACCTTTTCTGGATACAAGTTTATGTTTTTTAGTATCTATTATATATCTCCGCAGAGTTGTTTGACGAATATTGTAATCAAGATCAGCCTCACGAATGCTATTACTACATTTCAACACATCTTAACGACTTTCTCAAAGTGATTTCATTAAACCTTCTGTTAATGTTCATACATTTTTTAAATGTGACCATACCTGGTCTACTTCTGCAAAGCGGATGAGAGAAAGAAGTAAACGTAAGGAATGGATTATTATGGAACCTTTTTGCAATATTATAAAAAGGGCAATTATAGCCTACAAAGGACCTGTGGTCATGGTCCAAACGTCCTTTATGCAAAGTGGTCCAAAGGTCCTTCACCCAGCCATTTTTTATGCTGCTGCTACTGAAACAATGTTGCTTGATTCATTAAAAAAAACTCTGCTGTCATTCCAGACATAAATGTCGGTTCTATTTGCAAACCAAACAAATGACAGAAATCTACTTTCTATCCACGGATGTCACAAAAAGTTCAGACCCTTTAAAATTTACTTTTACTCCATAAAAATGCATTTTCAACTATAACTGCTTAATGACTGGACCAACGTCCTCTGCATTACGCATGGCAAGTTGACGTCTGCTAAGCATTTTTACGCATGATTTACGAAGCGTTGCCATATGTCATTTATGAGAAAGACACCGTGGTCCAAAGGTCCTGCATGGCCTTAGGTCCCTAATCTCCCCCTTCTTTTCTATCTTCTCCCTTTCCTTATCCACCATCTGTGTTTCATTTGGTACTGCTGCATCTATTATGAGTCCTTTCGTCTGCTTGTCTGTCATTACTAAGTCTAGTCTGCGAGCTTGTATCTGTCTGTCCGTCCTGATCTCGAAGTCCCAAAGTACCTTGACCTTGTTGTTCTCTGCTACTGAGTTGGGTTTGTGGTGCCAGATGCTATCTGTCTTTTTGATCTCGTAGTGCTGGCATATGCTGTGGCGGATTGCTGCTGCTGCATTTTTATGTATTGTCCAAGCTTCCTGCTATCATGATGTTCCCCATATGTTGTTCCAGAATCTATATGTTTCCTGTTTGTCTGGGAATTCTGCTTCTTCCTTGTTATTGTGGTTTCGGAAGTTGGAGCATTGCCTACTCTTCCGGGCTGTGTGTTGAGCATACCATTTATCTTGTATTGTTCTGTTCTGGCCCTGTGCCTCTTCTGATGTCTGTGAGATATGGCTGTAAACCTTTGTTTTGCATCTTCTATTGCTGATTTTAGACAGCTTTTTCTGTCATACTGCTTCACGTCACTTCCTGTATTCTGGACTTTCCTTTCCTAGCCCTCTCCATTCTGCTGATGTCTTTTTTCAGTTTCTTGATTTTGCTTTCTAGCCTTCTTTTACATGGTGGTGTGAGTTTCTGAGTGTTTCTTCTGACTGGTTTTTACGTGGATGTATGTTGTGTGATTACTTTGGCTGTGGCATAGGGCTTATATGAGAGCATTCGTTTCTGTGATATCCTTAGTAGGCGCGAATCATATGGATTGCATGATTAGCTTCAGCATTTGTTGCATTTTCTGTTTATCTATACACAGTGGGTTTCTTGGTTGTGTGTTCAAAGTTGTGTTGTTCCATTCTGTACGTATCTCTTCTAGTAGAGAGTCATTTATTGAGGTCGCCTGACAGTGGCGTACGCAGAAATTTTCATGGGGGGGGGTTGGTTCAGGGTCTCATGGTGGTCATTTGTATTTGGTGTGCGCTGTTTGTGACGTCAAAATTTGACATCATTTCCATGTTTCCAAACCAATGTTTTGGCGACGTTTGTTGACATAATATGCATATTTTTCTACATCCACTCTCCTTATTTAATGAGTCATTGCTCTGAATATAAACTATCAGCGCTCCAAGTTAGGCTATCGGAGAAAAACAAACTCAACGTTACGACACAGGAGTTCATAACTGCACAAATATCAGGCTGCGCGTTAAAACAGGGGAGTGAAACACACTCATCCCTACGTCAGAGCAATTTACAACTGCAAAATCAAGCTGAGCTAAGGTCTCGTTAAATACGAACAGTTGAGCATTGAAGGTGTGTGGCTGGACTGGCTGGCGCACACCCTGATTGGCAAGATCGAATTTTGCTAAATTACACGAGAATTGAGAATGCGCATAAAGTACGCAAGAAAACGTTTGTTGTTTGTGATGTATAGAAGTCCGCAGGCCCGTAACCAGGGGGGTGATGCCTCCCGAGAAAAGATTTTTCCCCCACAGGAAAAATGTGTTGGACGTATTTTGAAACTATTGGACATAGTTTAAAAAATTTGTCCCCCTCTTAGAAAACTCTTCGCCCCCCCTGGTGTCTCAAGCTGGTTACGGACCTGGAAGTCCAGCAAACGTTTAGTTTTCCTTTTTCCCGGGTGATAAATTATCAAATGCCTGAATGCTTCTATGTTAACAACTGCGGTTTTTGAGCTCGTGTAACAATTTCATCATGCTACATTGCTGATGTACATTGCTGAAATTGCTGATGTAGCCAATGCGGTCAGCGTTTGGGCTGATCAGCCATAGCAGACAAAATAAAGGCAATTGTTTCGGATAAAGTGAACTACCGCGGAGCACAATCTTAAACATGCGCAATGGAAGAAAGGTCTGCAGAAAGAGGTGAGATGGTTTCTGGACGCAGACGATAACGGAGATTCACCCCGAAATCTAATTATTACTTTTTGGCCCATTTACAGTGTTCCTTGAAATTTGCATTCAAGTTTATTCCGTGGTATTTGCATTACGTCGACAAATTAACAAGCAAAAGTATGTGAAAACAATTAATCTCCTTTGCGAAGGTAATAAGGTTTTCGTAAAATATCAAGCTCAAGGGGGGGTTAACCCCAACCCCCTTGCGCACGCCCTTGCTGAATATGAACTATCAGCTCTCCAAACTAGCACATTGGAGGAAAATACAATCAACGCTAAGACACAGCAAATCATAACTGCAAAAATATCAGGCTGCGCATTAAAACAGGGGAGTAAAACACACTCATCACTGCGTCCGAGCAATTCACAGCTGCAGAATGAGGCTGTGCTGATTACTTGTCGAATACGAGCAGTTGAGCATAGAACGTGTGTGGTTGGACCGGCTGGCGCACACCCCAGTTTGCAAGATCGAGTCTTGCAAAACTGCACAAGAATTGCGAATGCGCTTGAAGTAATCAAGAAAACTTTCAATTTTTTATGTATAGAAGTCCAGCAAAATTTTAGTTTTCCTTTTTCCCTCCTGAGACATTATCAAATTCCTCAATGCTTCTATGTTGAAAAAAGCTGTTTTTGAGCTCGTGCAACAGTTCTATCATGCTACAGAAACTGCTAATGTAGCCACTGCGGTCAGCGCTTGAGCTGATCAGCCTTAGCAGACAAAATAAAGACAATTGTTTCGGATAATGTGAACCATCGCAGAACTTAATCTTAAACACTCATGGTGAATGAAGGATCTGCAAAAAGTGGTGAGGTGGTTTCTGGACGCAGACGATAGCCGGAATTCCCACCAAAACCTAAGTATTACTTTTTGGCCCATTTACAATGTTCCTTGAAAGTTGCATGCAAATTTATTCCGTGGTATTTGCATTAAGTCGACAAATTAACAAGCAAAAAGTATGCGAAAACAGTTAATGTCCTTTGCGTAGGTGAAAACGTTTTGTAAAATATCAAGCTCAAAGGGGGGGGTTTAACCCCAACCCCCCTTTGCGTACACCCTTGTCGCCTGAAGTTTGCTGCAGCCACAAGAAGAACTCCAACACACGATGCACGCGTGCATTGTTCGTGTGGCTGCAGTTATGTTTTGTAGCCTACTTAGGTATTATCTGTGGTGTCCTGTTCTGTCCTGGCTTTCACCTGTTCCATCCTGGGTTTGTCCACCTATCCCTAAATTGCTGTTTTATGTGATTTAGCTCTAAGTCACTGAGAACTGAAATGGAGTTTATGACTGCCTATAGGCCGACAGTCGTTGTTCTGTGATGTTCCAATGTGGATTACGTTGTTCCCAGATTGTGTGCATTCCTTTCTATATATCCGTGTTGTTGGATCGCTGAGGAAGTAGTAGGTCATGACTTCCTTGGCATTTTGGCGTGCCCATTTCGTACCTTGGATGGTTGGGTTACCTCCAGTAGCTGACTTATCACCAGTATGTCCTGAGGATGCAACGAATGGCGCAGACCTGGTTGATCCGGTAGATGGCTGAGCCGGCATGGTTTCATTTATATTTGTACTCTCCAGGCTGGTGGATGTGGGTCATCCAGATTTGTGAAGGAGGCCGCATTCTCCTTCCCTGGCTTAGCATGCAGCAATAATTGTGTTTTGCTGTGGGAAACTTTGACCTTTCGATCCACAGACGTGGAACTAAACCATTAGGCTACGTGACCAGCTTGTTTCGGATTTAAGTCGGTTGTTGCTTTTTTGCGTTTTTCGGAGCATTTTCCGGTGTTTCAGGGTTTTACGCAGGGCCGGATTAACCATTGGGCAAACCGGGACAATGCCCGGGGCCTCGCGCTTGAATATTGAAACACTGCTGTAATGTTTTTTCATGTTTTTAAGCTGTTCACCACGCGTCAAAATTGTAGAGCATTTTGATTACTGCGTTTAAGATATACGTTAAGGAAACTGACAACTTTGGCGTTTAAGGTTTTGAGTGACTTAAAAAGTATTGAACCAAACAGCACCACGCTTTATGACCGAAGAATCGATATCAGTGCATCCATGGGCGTCCGCAGAATTTTTTCGAGGGGGGCAACACCAAAATTTTGCTTATCCTTTTCAGGTTGCTGACGATGCAATACAAATGGACGTTCACAAAACGCTTTGTCCTTTCTACCCATTAGTCTGTGCTGGGTGAACCTCAATACTCAATTTTTTGTCTGAAATGTTTTCTGCACATCGGCTATTAGAAATACTTTTTATTTTCATAAACACCCTAATATCCATTAAATAAGTCTTACTTTAAGAATAATCAACAGCCAAAACAACCTGAGAGGTGAATAAACAAGAACGTTAGACGCTCTCGCAAAATTGTTTCAAGCTAGAAGTAGAACTACATGTCAACAAGACTATCGGACAACTCACTAAAGTTAGAACACCATGCAGGCTTTAAAAAAATGAGCAGATGAATTCTGAAAACTCGCCACAGCGAATATAGCTTTGCACTTAGTGCTCAGTAAGAAGTCAGAACTAAGCCTTAGCGATAAAGACGTATTCCACAAGTCTGCATAGACGTATTCTAACAATCCACGCATTTTTGTCCTGTGTGAAAAGAAGCCAGCGTAAGAGTCGTTTGATTAAGATAATCACTCAAGCACGTTGATCACAGTCTCACACCAATAATGGATTTTTTTCAAACTTGTGGAAGTACTACTGTACTACAGGTTTATTCAAGCTTCTTTTCACGCAGTATAAGACTATACGTGGCTTACAGCTATCAGCAGTGTCATTGCCTCGCTGCATTACCTGCCAAGATGTCTGTGTTCAACGTCACATGCAGAGCTTCCATTAAGTGATTGCAAATAAACTCAGATTACACACCAAAAGACCCATACTCCTACAATAAAAAACAAGAAAGCTTGTGTCACGAACAAAAACATATGAGTGTGCTTATTTGAATCGAAACGATAAATTAATCGAACACTGATTTAATTACACTTCCTCTTCCAAACTTTCTTCTCGCAAACATTAACATTTAGACGACCTTTTTGTTGCTCAAGACATTTTTCATAACGCTGGTAAGATACTCCGTTGATGATATCTCTCACTAGTTGTAGGAGTGCATTTGTCATTAAACGAGGAAATTTTGTGCAATCTTGAACTGCAGCGGGACCTAAAATCCGACAAAAATATAATCCCAGTGCTTCTTCTAATAAGTTTTTAAATTTGTATGCATAGGAAACATCGAAATTTAAACAATCAGTCTTAACCCATATTTCACCAGTTTCTTCAATTGTCATTAGAGACAATAAAATTTAATTCTATATAACCCCGACAATAATCCGCGCCGTCATGAAACTTTTCGTAGTTGACTTTTTTCAAAAAACGCACACTGACAGAGTGACAGAGACCAGGATCACTTCGACAAGTTCGTTACTAAGTATTCTTCGCAATCTAACGCCTTGGTAAATAACGTACAATGCACTGACGTAACAATTAGTTGCGAAGTGCTTGCCCTGATCGTCGGGGTATCAGTCTTTGATTAAACGAAGTGTTGTTGCCCACTAGATCACGGAACATTTAATAGGTGTAACTACTGTAAAGCTTCCATCGCAAAACTTCAGTAAAGTAGTACGGTTCAAGTTGCTTTCGCGTGATATTTCGCTGAGAAAATTTTTTCTAAACGGTGTACGTTTTGATCTGATCTGCGAGAGAGTGTAGACATATCTTTCCTTAATACATATGCGAATGGACGATTTGTGCAGTGAAGATGTTAAGAAAGTCTATGACAAGAAAGATTGTTGTGTAGTGTCACGGTAGCAAAAAGATCGTTTTTTGTGATGCAACTTTCTGTTTGAACAAATTAAACACATACGAACCACCGTACATGGGGATCCCCAATTATCTCTGAAGTGGAGAGTGCTAAATCGTATCAGTTTTGACGTTTTAACCGGTGCTTCTGCAAAGTTGCAACGTGGGCATTTGAAACGCTACGTGGTTGCGCTAAGCGGTTAGTGGGCCTCGCGGTCACGACTTTGCCCGGGGCCTCGCGTTCATTTAATCCGGCCCTGGTTTTACCATAGCCATCCACATCCAGATTCACCGTCATTTTCACATTTTGTTTCTGAGTGTGGGCTAATGAGCCCCGTGCAGTGGGAAGTAGACCCCTTTCAGCCAAGTTTTCCCCCTGACTCAAAGCTCTAGTACGCCATTGTCTGTTGCTCATAAAAAACTTGTTAAACTACATCTCTCTTCCCACCCAGTGTATTTTAAAGATCATTATGTGACTAGCAACAAACTGAAGAAAAACCTTGCGGCGCAAACTTAGATCTTGAATTTTAAATACTGTTCATCAAAGACATTTTATACGTTGGCTGTCGTACATCCAGAGGATTTCTAACAATAACGAAGAAATTGTAGGCGTACTTTATTTCGTTGACACATGAAACGCACCTGTGTTTTAGCAAGCATTCCTTTGATTAACGCAAAGCATAAAATATAGTCTGAAACAGAAAAAATGTAGCAAAAAACAACGTTAGAGGTACAACTCTGTTAAGAAAAAAAGCTGAAGGAAATTTAGGCGGACGGGAGTCAGTGGCGTAGCCAGCCCAAGAATTTGGGGGGGCCAAAAAATTTTTGGGTGGGGCCAAAATGTTTGATTTTAGGCGAATAACACTATTTTGTTTGGAAAAACGCCCCTCAAAGCACAAAATGACTACATGTTCTAAAAATTTGGGAGGCATGGCCCCTTTGCCCCCCCCAGGCTACGCCTATGACGGGAGTAAAACGCAAACGCTTTGGAAGAAAACGTTTACAACTGCTGGAGCAAGTCCTTTATCAAGCGGAAAAATTTCATACGAAACCCAAGTAACGCAAGTAACAGCGAGTCAATCGATAAACTGTCCGTTTGTCGACCAGTTGCTCGGTTGTGCGGTAATCGACAAAAAAAAATCGAAAAGTGTCCGGTGGTCGCCCCGGCATTGCTTTCACTCGACGCTCTAGTGACGTGTGACAGGGATCGGTCGTGGACAGAAATACCGCACTTCATAATCATGGCACCTTCCTGTTGTTTGATCTCGATTGTCGCAAAAAAGGCCGTGAGAGGCGCTGAAGCGCATCAGCACATCGCTTGTTCTTTGAGCGAGATCTCGGCTCCCTCTCACACGGGCTTCCAATTTTAGAGGGTTGCTGAAACGAAATAGTTGTCGTCAGCAAAAATAACGCAAACATTAACTGGTCTTGTATTGAGTTCCAACATAAAATAATCTGTTTTAACCAAGTTGTAATCATTAATGGGACAGAAGCGATTAATGGATTCCTTATCTTTGAAAAACTATGTGATACCAATAATAATAAAAGTAAATCACAAAGGCATATTTGTGCTTTTGCACCTGTGGTTCTTAGCCGTGTTTGAGACACTGAATTCTGCTTCCGCATCCGTGCATACACCGAGATTCATCATTGCATTAACCGAGCCCTTAGTAATTGGATATCCAATGTATGCTTTCTATAAAGCAGTGGTTCCCAAACTGGGGCTAAATTACCCCCGGGGGTAATAGTAATATGCGATTATTTGGGGGGTAGTGTGGGACCAAATCCACAATGTTGTTCTATACTATGAGCGATCACTGCGAAATATTAGGGGAATTAAGACATAATTGCTACCTTGATTTGGGTAACGGCTCGAACAGGTTTGGGAACCACTGCTATAAAGCGTATGTAATCATTTTATTCAGCGCACAAAATGAGCGTTGCAACAGACCTCCGTCGAGCCCATGAGATGAACTCACCGAATCCAGGTTTTAAACCACTGTTTTAGACTTGAGTTTAAATGTGCAAAAGTAAGAGGCTCAGAGAAGCTATTACTGTAATTGTTATGAAGTAGAATGCTTCCGCTATTGCCAACAATGGAAAACGTAAGTGAACTTGCTGAACATGAACTAACCTGCAAATGTTAAAACCTCGTGAAGCAGCCAATGCTCTTCTTTCGTCCTCGAATTTATTATGTCTAGGGCTACTTAAGTTAATCCACTGAGTCCACGTGTAATGAACCCCGCGTCGTGAGGCAGTAGCTAGTTGACGATAAACCTTTTTTTCAACTTCTTTCTGGTGAGCTACAGAAATACAGAATATTTCGTGAAAGGTTTGTAAACAAAAAGTACAGATTTCATAGGCCCGCAACCAGGTGGGGGCAACCGGGCAATTCACCCCGAAATTTTCAAAAACGTGTTTAGTTTTTAGGTGCAACAGCAATTTACAATTATTTCCCGCCCGAAAATATTGTTTACTATTTTCGGGGGTTGGGGAGGGGGAACGATTGTAACTTAATTTTGCTTCCTCCGAAAATATCAGCTGGTTGCGGCCCTCTTTCATGGTGTTGCCATACAGATTAACAATTTGGGCTTTTGTTCCGGACGTATTTTTATAACGTGAGAAGCCTCGCATTTCTTACAACATTGTATGCTTTAGTTTTAATTGAAAAATTTATTTTCATACGTACGAGCGGTGTAGACAAAGAAGGTAAGCACTAAGCCACTTCGGAGAAATCTAATGCGCCGAAGTGCTACACGTATAGCAGAAACAACTAGCCATTTACTCTTTTTTAGTAAACAGAGTGACCATGCCTTGCTGGGTTGTCCACCATCGCAGGACGATCAGGAACCGGCAAATACTGTACTTATTTAGCTACTGATCTAAAGTGGCAACAATTAGTTTATTCGAGGAAGTGAGTTGGTTTCTCTGCAGCGCGCCTTGGGCTTTTTCAGTGCATAGATAGGATCTTCTAGCTTAGAATTGATGCAAGTAGATATGTTGCCATTTTGCGTGCTAGTCCAACGAAACACCACCTTAACGTTAAACGCATCTTGGTATTAATACTTTACCTTTTGGACAATAGAAGCGAACTCGGTAATCTTTGCAAGTACCGCTTGGTTGATGTTTTCCTCTACACACAAGACCTTTCAGTGGGTGCAAGATTTCAAACACCTCTTCTGAATCGAAAGCAGATTGCTGAAAAATACATGCAAGTATACAAAAGTGCGAAATCAGACATGATTTTTATTTAATAAAGAATGCTCAAATAAGGAAATGCTTTTTACAAGGTTTTTGGCGTTTGCCTCCTTTAAAATTCTGATCATTCTGCTAATGTTGCACCAAAGGTTCATTTGCACGGAGATGTGCAGATAGAACCAATGTAAAAATATTTTATGTCATGCTTTTGAGGATGCGAAGCTATTTTTTTCTGCTTAAAGTGAACATCTCCGTGAATAAGCCGATGATACTATGGGAAAAAGCTAAAATTAGTTTTGAATAAGCTCATGTGTGCTTTATCATCTATTATCAGCTTTTTGCACTTTTTTCCTGGGTAGGAAGGCAACATTGAATAAAGTTATTTATTTAGCGTCATCTGAGTAGCTTTGTCAGAGAGCATTACTAAATTAGCAGATATATTTGTTGATGGAGCTCAAGTTAATGATGAGGCATAGCAATTTTGCTGTATTTCGTGTAACACCATTTGTAAAACTGCTTGGTGCATAGTTCGTATGCAGTTATTGAGAATATGTTCTGATTTGAGTGCAACGCCCTTAGTAGTAAAATCGGTGTGAGAAAAATTTAGACTAACTTGAAAAATTTTGATCAATATTTAATAAGGTGTAGACTTTAATAAAATCGATTATAAATCTGAATGATCAAAATTCCTTTAATAGTGTTGCCCACTTCCAATATGAGATACTGCGCTGAAATGTAGGTAAAAAGTTGATTTGTTGACATCTTTTTTCATGTATAGCAATACGTTTGCACTGCAGTGCAGCGGAGCAAGTTTTTGACAAGTTGACGGATGATATTCTTACCCTACAATATCAAATTGGCGTTGAGCCAACCCCTGTCAGGCATGCCGTCGTCTGGTTCTTATGTAAACAAACGCAGCAGCGTCCTCTACGCTTCAGTAGCTGCCGTTATTTGTCTGACATCTCCACTGGTGCGCGTAACCTCGTGCGCGCCGTCTGCACTTTTACCCTATGGAGAAAAGTTTGTGATGTCGGGTTAAAATCGCCCCGCTATATAGTTATTTGAGTTTTTATCCCATGTATATAGCGCTGCAATTGTGGCAATTGAGGGCCGCAATTCACTCAGGGCGTGCTTCCTTACCAGCATGGAGCAGGAGAGGTTCTTCAAATGCAATATATATTTTAAATGAGCTTAGATTTTTGAATTTTTTCTGGGCACTGAATTGGAGTGAGGTTCACCCCTTCAGGTTTGAGTTCCATCCGTTCAGGTGTAGTTTTCCTTTCATCAACAATAGCATCAAGTTAAAGTACAAAATAACTTTATTAGTGCACAAACCACGGATGAGGAGCTACGTTTCCAGTGTAGCTTGTGTAATCGTCGTAATTGAATGAAAATTTTGTTTTTTTATTTTTTATTAATGGGTTACATCAGGTTTTTTTTAAGGAAAATGTTAGGTACCCGGTATGGATCTGTAGGGACCCGATTTCTCTGATTCTAGGGACCGGATTTTCTCTGATTTTAGGGACCCGATGATAATTTTCTCTGATTCTAGGGACCCAATTTGAAATTCTGGGGACCCGAATCGGGTCCCTAAAACGCCTTAAGAACTCTGGGTTACGTTAACCCCTTTTTGCTGCTCACGTGACGAAAAACGAGGTTTGGTGTTGCAGGGATTCACTCAATAGTTTTCAAACGGTGGCGCTTCTTATTAGCACGTGATCTTTTCAACGAGAATCAGTTAAATTCGACAATATACAATTTTCTTGAAATTTCGTACAGAGAGTTGGTTGTTGAGAAAAGTATTCATACAACCGAAGAAAAACTTTTTCAATTTTGCTTTTACCTTTAAGAAACAAAATGTAAAAGATTCATTCTGACTAATATAATTCACGTAGCATTGGAAAGATAAGTTTGATTTGAGTTTATTGTTTATGGTTTTCTGTTTTCTGCAAGTTTGGCGTTTGGTTACTGTGCCTACAACTGCATAGTAGACTTGGTAAAAATTTTGTTCGAAAGTATTTGACCCAGAACTGAAATTTCTATTTTTGAAAAGTTTAAAACAAACTTATATTACATTTTTACCCGATTTTTAGTTTGCGCTTGCATGTATAACGGCTGCGCGCAGACGTCGTCAGGGCGCTCGCGAAGGTAAACTTGTAGGGTTTCAACATCGTCTCCATTCGAGTGTACTGGAGAATCTCGGTCAAGCCAGCTCGTCCAATAAAACTGAAGATCTGAAAACAAATGAACGAAAGTCTCAACCAGTGATTTTTACCCTTCCAACCCGGGCGACCTCCTGTTTCCAATGATATTGGCTTGGGGAAACCCCACGTCTGCGGTTATGTCTTTAGTCAAAGTAGTGGTCAACGTTGTTTGTGCATCTGACCAAGCCCACCTAGAGAAACACTATGGTTATTTAGGTGGACTTGATCTGACGGTTGAAAGAAAGCGCTGTGGCATTCCTTCTGAGGTCCCCATATCTTTCACTGGTTAACCGTTAAGAACCACTGGCGCAATAAGTTTACAGAAATTCTTTTCACCCGCTTTAACTATAATGGCAAACATGTAGGCGTACAGGATTCTTTACCGAACTTGGAAACATTTCCTGTCGCCGTTTCTTTTGCAAGCAAAACAGAAAGATTTTTACAAAATGCTCTTATAATCCGAAAGAGACATAATTTCTAAACAAGTAATTGAAATCGATGCACTGCAAAAAAATAATTGGTTTTTGTACACACGTGTAAAAAGGCCTTACTGTTGATTAAAGCTGCTTATTGCAATATTGCTTGCAGTGTTGCGTTTCCGATAGAATACTAACAATCGGGTCAATCCTATAGTTTTTCTTATCAAAGACAGACTTTAAGAGGTTTCAATCCTTTCACGTGCTTCTAGCTTGTCTTGGGCACTTTTAAACAAGCGTCGAAATAAAAATGTTGACAAACCACCCTTTTCAAGCTTTTGTACTCACTGTGTTTGACATTGGGAAAGCTGCTCATTGTATTCGAACCAGTTGGACACAGAAAACGAATTTTTTTACTGTCGTCTTCTTGAACCGGAAGGGAACCGATCTGAAAAATTGAATTTTCGAATTGTTTATTTACAAACAACCAAGCAACTCAGCCTGTCCAACAAATAAAGAAAAACCTAATTGAACTTTCTGAATGTTTCGCGACATTTACATGAATTAAATGCAGGTGCAAATAAATAAAAAATAAAATTGAATATTTTGTAAATAGCGAACAAATAATTTGTTTACCTGAAACAACAACTCACGGCGCTACCTTGATTTTTTCGAAGAATCAAGACTTTTTTTCTGTATGTAACACTTTTCAAATAACGTTGGATTCAATGCTGATCGAGAAAAGAATGTTGGAAAATGAAAACCGACAATGCTGTGATCTGTCCATCTAATGCAAAGCATCAAACATTAAGCTACGTGAAAGTTTGATGAGTTATTCTTTGGTACGTGAGATACACCGAAGAGCAAGCTAAGATTTTCCAAAAATTTTTATCCTTGAGGATTGGGTATGTGCTTTGCACTGCTGCCCACAATGGATGATGATGCGACAGCTTCATCCGTTACGCTGTCCAACATGGCAGCTGACAAGTCAGCATATCACGATGAAAATATGCATGACTCTAACATCACATGTGACACGGAATCGGTGGACTGGCTAGCGGTCCGCCGAGAACGTAATCAGCCTAAGCAGTGTTGTGACATTCTAGTTCTAGTCACGATCATGCTGATGACTGTCTTGGCTCTATCGCTCTGCCGTCATCGCAAGACAACTTGAAAGCATTATGTCATACATCGTGTCTTTGCAACATCAAAGTTTGCTCTCGCTTTCATTATGTAACTGCGTTCGCACGTGTGCAGCAGTAATGTGAGCGCGAATAGCTATGTCACTCAATGCGTTTGCTTCTTTATTGTAATTGGCCATGAGCACAGACCAAAGGTTCATAAAGTCATCAAAATGTGAAAATAAACAATCACGGTGAACTTGCGGTCAGAAAGCTGTGCTTCTCTGTAAGTCAATCAGAAAATTTGTCTTCTTTTTGCTTAAGTCCGCTGCTCCGGTTTATCCTAATGTTAGTTTCGATGTGTTGATGGCAATTGTCAGCGAGAAACTTTCACCCCACGCTCGAAAGCTATAAAAACCTAGCGTTCGTTGCTCAAAGGAATGTTAAGACTCTTTCCAAATTTATAAAGATACATTTTGGTTCTAATTAGCTTGGGTTTTGTTTGGGAACTACATTATCAAATCACTATTTCGTGGTGGTTGAGACCTGTTGAAAGCTCATTGGACGGAGAAGCTGTGGCACATTATATGTAGATAAGTCTTATTCAAATTGATTCTCTATTCAAACTCTATTTGAATATGATTCATGGACTGACGATGCGTAGTGTTACGTGAAATCGATTTTCTATTAAATATTTGCTGATCGATTCTTTGCTTACCCACATTGTGGAGAGCACTTATTTGAATAAATTCAAAAACAGAACCAAATACTTCCAAATTCTCTCAGGATTTAGGACTTCGCAACAATTTCGAAGAAAGCAAAAGAAAAGGAAGTTCTGCCAAACTATTTCATGATTTTGAACTGAGAGAAATTTCGAAAAATATTAAAAATAGGGACTTTGTTCCCGCAAAATGTGTCTCTATTTTGAAATACTTATCACATTTTTTGCACAACATTTTGTCTACTCTGTCATACGTGACATACATTGTAGTTTTTTAGGGATAGTATGCTTTTGCCGCGCAGAAATGTGTGTGAAAAAAATATAAATTCGGTCGGAAGGTTATCTGTGTCACGGATAAACCATAGGCATCTCTGAAAGGGCGGGGTATGAGTGGCAGGAACCCTAAGGCTAGCTTTTTCATTTCTTATCCGTAACGTAATTGTAGGTGAGCTGTATAGGCGTTAACCAAAAAGTTACCAACAACAACGATTAATCTGATGCAAGTTTTACTCATTTCATTTAATCAGTGGCGGCACCCAGATACAACAAGCTTGTCCGCATTGTCACAGGGATATCTTGTTTTGCTGTTTCTGCGGTTAATTTTCGTTAAGGCGGTCTGAAATTAACTGGTGAATTTTAGGCGTTAAAGTTCGGCATTTCGAATCACTGTTGCTCAACATTTGTGTTTTTCTAGAGGATTTTGGAACATTTTTTGCACAGCTATTTCTTTTAACTGATCATGTATTTACGTCTTTGGAACTTGGTCGAGGCAACGTCTCACTTGGGCAATGTTTTTGATTTTACTGGCCCTTTTGGCCATTTCGCTATTTCTCGTATAATATTTTGTAAATTAATGTGCTTCTTCCTCTTAGCTCCATCACAAATAGGTTCCCTTGCTCGAACCTGAGTATTAGCATATATCATATCCGTCAATCTTGAATAAACAGAAACTGCGACAATATAAAAACTAGATTTGGATGGATACATTTTTTATAATAGCCTATATGTGGAGCTCAATGTTACGAAAGTAAAACAATCCGTCATCTTGATATTGTAAATGTGTGGTTATTTGAAAGCAGACGATCGCTTGTCCTCTTCACCAATTTCTTTTCCATAGTTATACCCTGGTCGTCTCATTATGTCCTGTGCTGTGTCATCCCATGGATAAATGGTTAACAACGCCTGCCAAACCATAACTACCAGATAGTAATTTGCTATTTTTAACGTTGTCCGAAGTAGGCTATATGCAAAAGAGTGTAACAAGCAACGTAAGGCAACAACGATTAAATGACTATTTTGGTGATATGACTTCGGACGTGTTTATTTCACGTCTCGTTGAATTTAGTTTTTCAGAATCCCCAGTCAGTGGCCAGCCATTTTAGGGAATTATGCTCTGGATTCAAACAAAGTAAATGCTATGATTACTTGCAAACGACCTGGAACAATTGGTTCCCACATTAGAAATTAACAAACCTCAGCGCACAGAAATGCTGGTATTGCAGAGCCTGTTTTATCTAAACCATTTGGTCACTGAGTGTGCGCTATGCGGAAATGTTAGTCGCAATCGAACATCGATAGGACTTACTTTCACTTTTTAAACACACCCTGTAAAACGTTTCAACTTAAGCAGCAACTAAATTGCTCTAACTGTGTGATTTACCTAGCAGCTTGCTCCCTTTGTAACAAGCAATATGTAGATCAGACGTTAAATCCATTCTGTACTCGCTGGAATGCACACAGAAGTATGTGGAATTCGTTTGACGCAAATGATGAAGCATCGCTATTAAAATACTTTATAAGCACCATGATTTGACGGAAAAATCACCCATTTCGCAATATTTTGTGGAACAACTTTAAGCTACATCTCCCGATGAATGTAAGGACAAATGGATTCATAGAATCGACGCGGAAATTAAAATCAAAAAGATGCGGTTTTGCCCCATGCCAAATAGTTATACTTTACCTAATTCCGTTCTTCTTGATACTTGCCTTCCCGTGGTACGCTTTGATTTTGGAGATTTCTTATCTATTTTCTGCACGGCTGGAACTTGTTCTTCGATTTTTTGCATTGTTACCGTGCTGCACGTCATCGCTGACGGTAGTTTGACAGGGTAAAGTGCCTATAGCAAGGTCTACGTTTGGAACGGTGTTCGTGCTAATACTTCCGATCCGTAGTTTTTTAGTGGCGTATCAGGTGTGCCGATTGCTTTGTAGAGTTTACGTTTTTACTTTGTGGAACTGATGATGCTCTGTTGAGCGAAAATATTATTCCGGCTATAACAAGGTATGGCCTGATCTTAGCAAAAGGCTACTGCATCTGTGAGACTTATTGTGCAATTATTGATATGGAGCAATTATCGCTACAACACGTGAGCCTTCGGTAGTGGTCAGGAAGATTCTGATGTAACTCAGTAAAACGCTAGAGTAAGGAAAAACTGATCAAATTCAAGAAGCTAAAGTAACAGCAAAAACCGTGGTGTTTACTTCAAGGGTCAACACCTTAATTATGCCGCGATTTTTGTGCTTCAGCAGATGGTTACATGTGACATACTCTTTGATGTCGGTTATAGAAAAAGACTTTGTACAATCATAATTTGACAAAAGCATTGTATCACAAGAATCAGCTTCGGAGCTGGATCAAAACTGACAAGATTCAACACATCAAGTGCATGACTTTCAAAAGCACTTTATTTGAGCGCATTTGTAAAGTTTAGTTAGGATTGGGGTGATTTTCTCCAAAATTGGGGTGATTTGCTGATTCCTAAAAAGGTCACCATTTTACCATTTAATGTCCTCTGATTAACCAATAGATTGAGAGGCAGGCCCGTAACCAAGGTGGGCGAAGCACCCCCTAGAAAAATTTTCTACCACTCTTGGGTGATAGTTTGAAATTTACGACAGAACTGATTGCTTTTTAGTCGATTTTACAATTTGAGATACAGACTCTGAAGTTCTTCCTTGGATCCTGAAGAGCAAAATGCTAAAGAGCGCTTGGAACCAATATTAGAACAAGATGTTTCATAGCTGAAGTATAATCACTTTCAGATTCTATATTTTTCTTGGCGTTGAAAAATAACTGCACCACTTAGTAATATTCTATTTTTTCCCGTCTTCAAATTAAGCGACTTTGTCAGCCCTTGCTCACGTTGGTGGTTTTGTCCCGTCTGATTGCAGCAATTAAGTAGACAGAAAATTGTATGAATTTAAATTGGATCTGAACGTGATGTACCCAAGAAATTTACCTCGAAATCGATCGGATTCGGGCAAGCGCTCAGCTCGTTGTAATTGCGCTGCCTCAGCAAGGAGTTAGAGGTTGAGGTGGATTTGGTTATAACCCACCTTGTCCATCTACCGTCTGAAAGGTGAACGCGTTTCTGTTACTTTTTACGTATTTCACAAAAAATTTTAAAGCTAGTCCAGTTGGCGACATGTTAAAACGAAGTACCACCGCATTTATAGATATCGGAACAAACACGTATCTTAGTAACTACTGCCTGTTGAATTTATTTAGCAAATGCATACTCCTCAGCGAATTGCCCCTAAATAAAACGCACAGTCGGAAAAACAATAAATGTACCTCCACTATATTAAAAATTGAATTCCGTGTCCTTGTTGGAAAAAAGTTCATAGCAAATCTAACTCTTAATTAAAAGGCAGCTTTACTGAAGGAGATAATGAAGAAAAATCATTAGATTCTCACCTTGACGGCCATCAAAATGTTTCCATGCGGTCAGATCCATTTCAGGCAAACTGGAACAAGGCACTCGAGCATTGAAACCTTTGGGTTGCAGCATGGCATTTGGAGACACAGTGCGCATTCCTTCCAGATTGTCGCACATCAAACGACTGAACTTGACCTTGCGCAACTCTCGCAGCTGATCTGAAATTTCGTTATATTAATTCAGTATTGCCACGCTGCTCAGACCACGAGCGTCTCTCACGATGGGCTTCGTGCATTTGCAGCTAGCGTTTTTGCAGCAAATTGGGAAACTTCTACTACTTTCTTATATTTGAGCTTTTGCCCTTTGTAAGCATTTCAGGAGATTTTTGTAGCAAACGGAAAGATATCCATTCTATCTCTTAACTTGTTTTATGTTACAATTCTTCAGTATCTATCAAAAGGAGCCCCAGCAAAGAAGTAGGGATCCTCAGTTCTTACTCAATATCTGAAATCGTTAAATATATATGATAGAAATATTTTTCCGTATCGTACATTCCGCGGCAGGTCTATTTAAAAGAGTAATCCCTTTGAGTTGTTTCACGTATGTTGTAGTCTTTGGTACATATTTTTACAAACTCAGATAGATATAGCAGGAATAACGAACAGATTGCGACATTTCACTGGTTTTCGTGCCGGTAAGCAAGCCACACCCCAAAAGATCTGGTAAAAACCATTGTTATAGCCCAATACATACCAAAGCAAACACCTAATCCATCAGAAAACCAGAACGTTAACAGAAATGAAAGCCAAATAACCGAATAAAATGTAATAACTGCAAGACACAATTGTATTCCTTGGTCAGTGATATAAGTGAAAGTTGCTGTCAAGGTGTTTCATTGCCAGGCCATACGCAGGACCACGCACAAACGAGCTTTCTTTTTTTATAATTTGCTTTTTAGTCCGCAGGAAAGCAGTGCTGCTTAAGACAAACATAAAATGGTCGATCACAGCACACCACGCTTGCCTACGCTGAATTGGCCTGGATTTTCAAACCAGAAACGATCGCCTTTCCTGAGATCGCGAAACTGATAAGCAAACAAGCAAGCGAATGTCGGACCAAGAGCTCCTCCTTCGACTGGGTTCTCCGCAAGACCCCCAACGTAAAGATCTACGTCATCAACGTGTCTGCAAAACACGTTTTTCTGTGAAAAATCCATTGCAGTCGTTCAGGGAACGTTGGTTTTCATTCAATGCGTTACACAAAATGTATGTCAAACATTTAGAAATAATCCAGTAATCCAGTAAACTCAATTTCCGCAATTGAAAGGCCGAAAAGCTCTATAGCAGACGAGCATTGCATCATTGTATTATGCCAGTGTTTCTCACTTGGTGGGCCATGAACCAGGCCATGGTGGTTGGCCACAGCGCAGTTTTCGAGTGGGCTACGGAGTTAAGGCAAAAATATGTTAGAATGCAGTTATCACAGACATCTAGTCACTACCGCGTGTGAACACATTGATTGTGTTCAACAGCAATTTTCTCACTGAATTGCATTTCCTGTAGGATAATTGTTCCTTACTTTGGAATAAATGTATCTTTGAGTATGCTTGTACAAGCGTAATTAACAAGGTAGTGGCCCAAGCAGTTTTTGCTGCAACTTATTTGGGCCACGTAAGTGAAAAACGTGAGAAACACTGTCCTATTCAAAACAATATTGAAACGATTAAGACTTACTTGTATACTGCTTGAAATTTTTGTATTATTGACGCATTGATGTGGTCTGAATATTCGTTCCAAGCTCCTGCCCTTGATAATCCACAAAATTCACGAAATTGGTTGTATGCAGGCAAACCATGCTCCCTTCCTCGCTGGATGTTCATCGCAAACAGATCTTGCCCCACTTTTACAGATGACTCGAACATTCGACTGAAACACCAGCAACTTTTTCTGTAAAGCGTCGTGTCCGAATAGCACTTAAGGCATCACATTGTTCTTATGAAAACTAAGAATTTGATCTCACTTGCTTTTCCAACACTTTCTAAATTTATAAAATACAGCCAGTAATTCAGCAGCAGGAATTTTAAAATATAAGTCGCAACATACATTACGTCTCTGTACAAAGCAGTGATTATATCCTAACAGTCTTCCACTTTCCCAAAACTTGGAAAACATTTTTCGTGATTCCTCTTCACAAATTAGGATCTCTAAATCAAGTTGAAAATTACAGACATATTTAACTTTCTTTCTTTTGTGTAAATATGCTTTGAAAAGTACATCAACACCTTTAGATACATCTTGTAATTGTAATAAAAAAACCTGCCTTTGATCGCAATTCTGGGTTTTGCAAGCATCATTCCACAACTTCCAACCTACTGAAGTTACTCATAAACATCTTGTTGCTAAAGACAGTGACTTTTCATCACGGGTTGTGTTCCAGGATATGTCAAAGGCGTTTGACAATTTTTTTTATTCCGCTCCTCGTTTTAAACTGAGCCAGGTGGGGGTTACTGATTTTCTTCTCAAGAAAGTCATGGACAAATCTGGAAATCACTGCCTTGCGACTTGTTTGCTTTGATTTCTCACCAAATCCGCAGTAAGGTATTTAACTTATTCATTAACAAGCCATGTAACGTGTAGTATTTTCACAGTTATAACCCACACGCAACCGCAATTTTGTCCACATGTCTTTTGGGCCACAGTACGATAGACTCAATATCCATAGCCACTGCAATCGAATGTGCCAATGTGTTGCTGTAAAGACCAAACATCATGGATTGCTTGAATGACCTTCAACTTACACCCCGCAACAGTTCCTACTGACAAATATACAAATTGTTTTGTAAGGTAGGTGAATGAATCATCTCATGTACGACCTTTAGGTCCTTAGATTTCTAAGAGCCAACCTAAATACTCGGGCATCCAGATTTACTTTGATTGTCTACGTTTCTTCCGCGTGTGTGCGTCTGTTTGTTATTACTATTTTTCATTGAGTTGGTTGCTTTATTATATTGTTTCTCTCTTTCTACTGTTGCGAAATACGTCATTGATATTTTCAGGCTGTGGCCTGCCATCATATATATTTTTGATTATAGACATGAAAAATCCACAGTGCAGCAAGTGTGAATTCGTGGGAAGAACTCATGCATTCCTTAAGGCTCTCACCAAGTGCCTCAGGTTTATTACCAGAACTGCAGTGATGTAGATGTCTGTACTTACTTCCGTAAATCTGTGACGAACCGATGGTCAACGCCAAATGCGGGGTCAGAGGTCAGTCCTCTGAAGAGAGCAGCAGACGACTTGTTGACCATCGCTTCCTGTTGGAACAGAGTCTTAAACATAGGCAGGTCTGGTGCTTCTTGCGTGACGTAATCAGGTCCTGGTCGTGAGAAATGATCAGGAACTTGAGTGTGACCATATCTACAATAGTATACACCGAAGTGATAGGCATATTATTGGAAATGAATAAATAGATTCGTTTTTGGTGTGCTGAGGTGACCCATAAAATACACCAGCACCTCAAAAAAACAAAATAAAATGAATTGAGTCAACCGCAGGGAATGATGTTTGACAGTGAAGTTTGTGCTGAATTACAGAATTTAAAACAACATTCATCTGATTATAAATTTTAAAAAGAAACCTTGACCAACGTCACATGCATGCACTGCGCGAAAAATGTGTTTGCACGAATCCTTGTTCTTTGCTTTTTACTGGTGGCTGGTTCCTCTTCGTTCAAATAAAATCAGGACAGCCCGGTGGACATTGAACAGCCAACTTGATTCAAAAATTTTGTATCAAATATTGTTGACCATATGTAGTTAACAACTACACGCCACAAACCAATATGGTACAGAAATATTTTTGCAATAAATCTAACACTTTTGGTAAATGGTAACTATTCTATCTGAAGCGTTTTTGGAAAATAAACTTAATGCTTTCGTTTGCAAATCATTAAAACGCCCGCAATTTTTTTCTACCTCAAAGCGACAGTGGCAAATTCGTTGTAAATACTGGCGTCGACGGAAGCATCGTATCCATAAAAATATCCATTGTTAAGAACCTCGAGATCAGCTTGCTTCATTAGTTTTGCTCCTAAAAGAGGTGGAAGAAACTCTCTGCAAAAAAATTGAGCTCCAGTGTGCTGGGAGCAAAAGGGTCTTCAAACAGAAAAATTTTATCAGGCTTCTCAACCAAATTTGCTTTCAAATGTTATCTATAACTTATACAACAAAAACAAAAGATGCTTGGAGATGGTCTTCAGGGGAAAATTTACTGAGTGAGGCGATGTGCAAACACGACAAATATGAAAACATTAGGTCTACTAGCCGCAATTCAAGACTCAGTTTCTGCTTGACCAGAGGCAACTTCATGAACTGCTACATTTATGTTAAAATATCGGGTCTCTAAAGACGCTACTTCACACTTTTACATCTTCATTCACCTGTAGGTAATGATCTGATGGATGGCAATGTTGATTCGTCTCGCTTCGTTGAACACGGTCTCCGAACTCCATTGTGGGTTCAAGATTTTTAATCTCCTGGCGATTCGGTTGTGCTCTCTGACGAACAGCAGATGAGTAGAAGCCAGCCCCACGTTCTCGTTAACGCGAATATCACCTAATGCAAGGGCAGTTTATACAAGTAACCAAAGAGTTGACGTTTTCGCAAAACATGATCAAGGTTTTAAAGTTTTACCAAAGCAAACATATCGTATCATATTACGCAAACAAAGGCACATCAGTGTTTCCAGCATGTTTGGATGCATCTTTGCCGTTTGTCAGAACTAACCAGAACACATTGTTTATAAAACTGTTGAAGCGTAGTGGACTTATGTGCATAGTGAGACTGCTGGAGTTGGTATCGGATCCAGATCCATAGGCGTAGCCAGGGGGGGACAAAGGGGCCATGCCCCCCCCCAAATTTTTAGAAAACATAGTCATTTTGTGCTTTAAGAGGCGTTTTTTTAAACAAAATAGTGTCATTAGCCTAAAATCAAACATTTTGGCTCTCCCAAAATTTTTTGGGCCCCCAAAAAATTTTGGGCTGGCTACGCCACTGTCCAGATCATGCAAGTGAAGTGGAGCACTTGTCTTTCAGACTTTTCAAAGAAAACATTGGTCTAAGACAAAGGGCGTTCACAGTCCATAACTATTCTCTTCTTGCTTTGATGAATTATCACCCCAGTTGGGTACAAGCAGAGCAGGATGAACTGTCGGATAAATGGCTGTGAATCACCTATTGTTTGCTTATGAAATATGCGTGTTTGATCCCAGTATAAGCGGTCTTGAACACCGTTTGAATATCAGTTACGATTACGCCACTGGTACTAAAATTCTTTTTAATTTGAACAAAGAAGTCAGTGTATTTTCCCTTTTAAAAGTAAAAACAACCTGCAACACCAGTTGCATCCCTGAATGGCGTAAATTTGAAGTTTGCGGACCAAGTTAAATGCCTTTGGTGATAATTGACTTGGTCTGCAAACCTGCAACGTACTTCATGCCTCATGGAAGGATAAAAATGACACTCTACAAGTCTCCGTACTTTCATCCCCGACATCGACACCCACCCTGCCGGAACGGACCTGCCAAAAATAGCCTTGGTCCAACTTAACCGCCTGCGCACCGGTGTCGGAATTTTCCGTTCCTGCTTACACAAACGGGTATTGCCCCTTTTGCGGCTGTGAGTGTGGCGCACAAGAGCAGACCGTTGAGTGTTGACCATGTTGTACTCGGCTGTCCAGTCCATCGAACTCCAACCGCGTGGAGTGCATGGCCTGACGGTTCTGGATGACAAGATAATCGAATGGCTGCTCATCATCTGCCCCGAGATGTAGTGCTGCTAAAGCAGTGGATCGAAAGAACTGCTCATACGAAGAAGAAGAATGGCACTCGTGAGATCGCTATATAATGCTGGAAACACGGTCAGAGACATCTTTGCTCAGTGCTTTAATACAACTAAAAAAATTGTTTTCTGCATGTTTCATGGCAATTATGCCTGCCAATTATGGTGCAAGTGCACATACACACAGTCTAATATTAACCGCGCTGGCGTTGCATACAATGCGTATGAAATTTTGCATTTGCATTTCCAAAAATGTAAGTGTCCGCCCACATCAAGTTGGATATTTCGTTTGAACTTTTGAAGCCTTGATTAGAAATAAGTTGTATGCTTTTGTTCAACGATGTGCATCTTTGCTCAACAATCTATCTGCTAAATTCATTTGTCTGATACACCTTGGAAGTCTCCATTTTTCTCCCAATGCGTAACTCTTCTCTATGACGATGATGGAATGCACTAGTTGCCAGTGCTTTTTCCCGTGTTTGTTCCTCTTGAGCAGGGGTGACCAATCAGTCAGAGACCAAGAGCCATATTTCTCACTGTGCTACCGCAAACACATCATACACATGGGCACGCATGAACATCACCCTATATCTCTTCCTCACTCGCACACATACCTTTATCCGTAAATATCAGACACAAACATGATAATAACAGAAATTTACCAGCCATTTGTTGTTATGCACGTTACTTCCACGCAAACACGGTAACTAACACGTGTGTCGCGAAAATGCGCTCGCGAGGGTGTATGCTTCCGCGCAACGCGGTAACTAACACGCGCGTCGTGTAAATGCGCTCGCGTGTGCTTGCAAAAGCCACAAAGCACGCTTTCACGCAATGCATGTGCAAGTCGCACCCCAACTTTCAAGGCGACCCATTGGCACAAAATTTTGCAACTTATACACGGTTAAATACGGTATTTACGTGAGGGCCGCATGAAACCGGGCAGAACGGCATGCGGCTCGTGAGCTGCGGGTTGGCAAGGCCTACTCTTGAGTATTGATGGCGTGAAATAACTGACACCCGTACCCTGTGATGCACTGTAGCTGATAATTTTTGTACACTTGTTTTCTGAAACTAGCTCGTGTGGTATGGACCGTGTGTCTGAGCCAAACATGTAAATGAAAAAGATTATGCACAAAGAAACAGAATAAATTGCACGAATGGTGTGCGTTATTGGCACTGCAGAATCAATGCTTGTGCTGCAATCTGTTTGAAACAGTTTTGTTTGGTTGAGGGAACTAACAGCCAAAGTAAACAGCCGAGAAATAACTGAAGCTGAAACACTTTCGAAGCTTTGTTTTAGTTGCAACAAGTTTTTTCCCTTCACGTCAATCATCAGCAGCATTTCCGGTTTCATTCTCAAAATTTCTTTTTACACTCTTAGCGCAAATAGAATTCTGTTGCTAGAAAAATTGCTGTGTCATATAAAAATATACCTTATGATTGAATTGTTTGTAATCGCAGAGTATCACTACAATCAATTGCAGACTGACATTTTGATCGTACAGCAATGGTTGTCAAAATGTAGGTAAATTTTCCTTAGGGCGAAATAAACCTTTTGAACAGTTTTGATGGTAGTCGTGACTTTGTGTATTGTAAATATGTTACCAATTACGTGCAGCATTTCAACTGTTTTGAAATTGGCGAAAGGAAAGCCTATCAGCAGTCTATCATCGACCAGATAATGCAAAACGTATCAGCAGTCTCTCATCGGCAAATTGAGATAAAAACTGTCGCAGTCTCTTATTAACAAATCAATATTAAGCTGTTACTTTTTTCACCGCTAATGTTTACATGTGCCTATGAAATTTTCAGAAAATATTTTTTTGAATGTGACAAAGCAGGTGATGAAAAGTTTGTGTTTTTTCTCAACCACATACGACGAATTTGTTACTTGTTTTTAAAACGTCTTTTCAATTTCCCAGCTGTTGTGTACCATGTTTACTAGTAATATATGCAACTTTATCTGATGTGAGTGTCTTCCAAATTTTCGAGATTTCTTTCGACATCGATAGAATGTACTGAAAACAAACACAATGTTCATAAAAGAGAACATTTTCGTCAAACTCTTACCAGCTACAAAACAAGTTGATCCAGGTGGATTAAGATGAGCCATACACGACATTCGTTTTGCAATCTTGAGCGAGACGTTTGATCTATCAGGCAATGCGTCTTTGTTGCTGTGAAACGGACAACCGTTTGCTTTGCCTCCAATTGTCAGCAACTCTCCACTCTCTGTGAGCAAACACGTGAAATGGCGGAGGAAAAGTCTGATACTCAGATATAACAGCTTTTCTTGGTATTTCATGTCGCTGCAATCAGTCTCGAATTGGAAAAGTAAGACAGTGCAAACATCTTTTCCACATGTTAGGTTGGACAACTTTTGCATATATTTTGAAATATCAACACTGCAATTATGTCCTATTGAAGTGTTGCCTGCAAGGTGTGACTGATGAATATTTATGATCAAAATCAACCTTACCAGAGAACCTATGAGTGAGACGTATGTGTGAAACTTCATCTAATAAGGTTGCTAATTGATTATACATGTTCGTATTCAACCAGAACAAAGCGTTTTGGCAATTCGTTCGCATTTACCAGAGTTTTTGTCTCTCAAAGCATCAAGCATTTCTTGGTCTCTCCCGTAAACAGTGGTGGCATCGATGAATGATGTCAGAGAGTTGATTTGCTCGCGGGGAAGATCGTCGCAGCCTTCGACTGTCAATGAACCCTCCAATGGTATGCAAGTCGCTGCTGGCCCGTAGTGGTTGTCCAAAGCAGCGACGGGAATGTTGATGCACGACTTGCTTGGGCTCCTGCAGGTGCAGTTTACGGCTGCACCTTTTTCTTCTGAAAAGGACGACACATACATTCTACTGAAGACCAGCATACAAAGCATGACTTGGTTTGCTTGTTAGCTATTGAAATTGAAATTGAACTTGTTAGCAATTGCTCATGCACGAAGTGCACAAAGAACTCGTTTTAAAAGATCCGAATTGGCTCAAAACTAACAGAAAATAGTGTTTTTCCTGAATTGCACATCTGTTTGTTTATGACCAACTTACAGAGACTGGTGACAAGCACATTATTTTCCTATATTTCTTCTTGAGTTAAACAAGTCAATCCAATGCATCAAATCAAAGTTGATGTAAGAACTTCACTTGGTATACATGCAATTGGAAAAAACATTTTTCATAGTTTTTTGTAAGAGCAGAGTGTGTGAGTACTCGTAAGAACTTTAGTTTTTTGTTGAAAAAGCTCAAACTTAAATGCTATTGATGTGCCTTTCCAAAATAACCGCGGTTGACATTTGGTGGTAAAATGTCGCTTTCGTCATTAGTGATGGTCTTTGTTCACGCAACGTTCACGCGGTGTGGTCCACGAGAATGCAGTAGGTCTGCCATGTTGCTCAGAAGGTACGCACATGCAAATAAAAAACAAAAAACATGACAAGCAAGCGCTTACTTTTTTTGGGAAGCGCGTGCGTCAAGTCGTGCGTGATATACTGGCCGAATTGCACGTGCATCGCGCTCATGCTCGTTGACTTCACCACCCTGTCATCGTTGAGCTCGTTTGACAGAGTTCTGGCTGCTGGCAATTCACCACCGGCGCGAGACTGGCGGAAACTCTGCAGAAGAACGAACTTATAACAGTGGTTCCCAGCGTTTCTCTGACCGTGTACCACTTCTGCATGTCGACAGATGAGCATGTACCCGTAAAAGTTCTTTCTGTGGCATAGGTCGACTTTTTCCCAAATATTTTTTCATGACTAATCATTAGATATATTCAACAAATAAGCATGTAATGATTTTTGAAAATAATCCATTCGCTGATATATGCATCAACATTTGGAAATAAATATTATATAAATATATTTTTCCTTCTATTGCTAACCTTGAATATACGCCTTTTAATAGGCAAATGTATCCCTAGGGATACATGTACCACAGTTTGGGAACTCCGACTTAGAAAAAATAATATTCTCGCTCTTTTTGAAGAGCTATTGGTGAAAACATCAGTTGTTTCTCTATCCGTGCATTTTTCTTAATTACTGCAAATCATCTCGTGTGTTGAGAATTTCATTTCTAGGCTAAGTCGTCGTTTCTAGGCTAAGTTAGTGCCAACTTATTTAAAAGGACACGTCCTTCCATGAACACTCACTGGAAGTTTCATCTATTTTATAATCGCGCGGCATAATATGCTCCTTGGTAGCAGAATAAAACCTTGCCAAGTCTAATCTGTAAGATGAGCCATTCGTTGCTCAAACCGGTGAAGAATCAATCATTACACTGTCCTAATCAAAGCGATGACAGTGACGACGTAAGCAAAACGAAAATGTGTACTGGTTTCTCATTGAAAAAAAAGCAAATTTCACTGTAATGAAGATGATTTATAACAAATTGTTAATATATACCGATTTGTCGAGTTTGATTCAGAGATTACTTATTTATTAGATGTATATCCTATTAAATAAGTATTTTCGTTTGTAAAGGGTAACGTATTTGGTAGTTAATATTGGATAATTACTGAAGGTGATTTTTAGCGATGCTTATTTTATCTTGTAGGTCGTCCCAGAACATCCCAGAACAACGCATGGTTTCTCACCAAAATGAGAAGATATTATAACAAACAGCAGATGCACACCAGACGAATCAAGCTGTTTGTTGCAGCTAATGTTCTTTTCCGCACATTCGCTGTTTTTACAAAATTTAACGTAAAAAGTTGCAATGAAAATTGGACATCACCTTGGTGTAAAATGTGCTGAGCCGCACTTTTACAAATGCACCAAATTAATGCCGTTTGTTAAACGAGAGTTAAGTACAATCAGCATTCACCTTTGATTGAATGATCTGATCTCCACTCAATTGTATGAGCGTTGGTGACATGTCAAAATTTGCAAATCAACAATCCCCGAAAACAACGCAGTCAAGTCTTTCGTTAACAATTTAAGAGACTATTTTTGTCAAACAGTTTTCCCCGGCGAAGCAGAGCATTATTGTTTGAGTGACTCGTTTTGCGTTTTAAGTCGGTGAATTGATGAGTGGAAAGCACCGAATTTTAAACCATCGAAAAGAATCCGCGAACTGAAGCGTTTCAGAGAAATCCATCCAATTGTACAAACAAGTGCTTTGAACGTAGACGTTTCGCAGCAAGATCCTATGATCCACGGCAGTGCATAAACATCTGATAAGCGCTTTACGCATCAATCGTCACTACGAAACAGGCTTTCGATTTTTGACATGGTTTATTGAAATCACGAAGGAAGTAGATAACTTCAGCACTTGAATGTTAGGCGCCTCCGCTGATTTAATGAAAACTTTGAATTTTCTCAAGTTTCAAGTTTTATGTGAGTTTTAGATCAATAAACAATATATTCAATAATCACGTAAAATTTCATTCAAATCTATCTACTGTTTTTCAACTGTTTTCCAGGAGAGTGATTGAATTAAAGCAAAATACTTTGATTCTTACCGATTTGCCATCCCCGTAATCTGGCGGCAAAAGTCTTTTGAACGGAGTTTTCGCTGCACCCGAAAAAGGGTTAATCAGATTGTTGCAAATTCCTTCAATGCTGGGGTACCTGCGAAAACAAACGAAGATTAACGTCGATGTCCTGTAATGTTTTCGTACAGCCTACAATGTCTGTTAATGCCTAAAATGCAGTAGAGATCAGCCAGAGGTCATGTTTTGAAATACCTAGGGCAAGGACACTTTCCCGCAGTGTATTTGATGTAAGCACTGTAGATTGTAAGAGATGTCTGTTAGCTTCAGATAGACTTGGCGTTTGGGCGGCAAGTGGTAAAAAGGTGCACTGTATACTCAAAAACACTTTCAATATTTTCTTTACCATAAAATGAGAAGGCAGATCATAGGATCGAATTTATTGAAAAAGGGGCCATGGTTGTTTCTTCCTGGAGGCGTTCTCCCAAATTGCCCCCACCTGAATTCGCTTCGGTGTTTGCAATGCAAGGGAAAAAGCAGAAAAGGAGACAAAAGGAAGATAACTGTGAATAAATATTCACCGTATTCGCCTTAAGTAAGAGAACTATTGAAACATACAAGTTGAAAGAAATAAAGTTTATCCGAGTTCGTTCCAACGACTTTCTGCAATAACTTGTTACCATTTTTTACGAAACGTCGATGACATCTACGGGCAGTTGGTTTGAGAGAAAAAAAATGTTTTTTAATAGTTGACTTACTTAGAAGTGCTACATTCTGGGGGTTTGAGTTTTGCGATCGCGCAGTCTTTGGTAGTACCGGATGCAGCTCCTATTCCATTGCCTGCGTGAAAACATGTTTGTGAATTTTTGTACGTTAAAAATCTACTACAAGGCAGCACAAATGCTCTGACTTACGTAAAGACGCAACAACTTTGTTTCGCTGGGCAGATGCCAGATGCACCACGATAGTAGATACAAAAATGCACTTCAAAATCATTGTGCAAGTTTCGTCTATAGCTACGTATTTTCTATGGGCGATGGACCTTGCTAAATGCCGTACATACCCAACGTGAAACGAAAAAACTTAATGAAAATGTTGCGCTGTCAAAACATTCCAAAACGTCAATGAGGCCATAAGCGTAGCCAGGGGCCATGTCTACCCCAAATGTTTAGCATGTATAGTCATTTTGTGCTTTGAGAGGCGATATCCCAAACAAAATAGTGTTATTTGCTTAAAATCAAACATTCCCCCAAACATTTTTGGGCTGGCTACGTCACTGAATTAGGCACCAGACAGCATCGTTGTTGATTTGCTTGGCAATGTTCTGCCATGCTCCAAGCATTTTGAGTTTCCCTTCGTTTAATATGTAAAGAAAACGAGGTAAAATCCGCCAGGCTTGCGACACAAAGCAGTGATAGATTTTTGATGCGCTGAAAATATGATTTGTTAATGCTTGTTGAAGATCATGTAAGGATTTCAGTGGAAAGCAAAAAATTTACTCCACGATAAAAAATCTTAATCGCTTTGCCTTCTGTTTAAATTCTCACAAAAAAAAACTTCTTATGCTTCAGTGGATCTTTCGATATTTTTCTTTCAAAGTCATTAACTTCACCCCAGCCGCCCACACTTTAAAAAATGGGACCTAGTCATTTACGCCCAGCGGCATCTTTGTCAAGCAAAAGTAAGCTTATGACACCTTTCGTCTGGTAAACTGAAAGTTGGTGGCATTCTTTACAGCGGTTTTACTTTTAACCTGTTTGTCTTACACGATCCAGCAGCACCTCTTGAAAAACGCTGAGAAACCCTTTTATGAAATCTTTTTTAAGGAAAGATTACAGGCAAGGTACTCTGCAAAATACAGTACATCCTACAACAATTGCATAGGCCTTGCTTCGAATCAGTGCACAACACAATTATCACGAGGACACGTTTGTATCTGGTCAAGTGCCACGTATTTGCTCCTATTTAAATCTCTTCGGAAAGCAGGAAAAACGTGAAAGAAATTTTAGCTGCCACAAAACAGAAAAAAGTAAAAGAAAGCATAAAGAATGAAGAAAAAAGAGACGGCAACACAAGGCAAAATTTGGTCGCGACAGAATGTTGCACTGTACGTCAAGCAACCATGCACCACGTACATCAAGCAATGACGCCCGATTTGCTACAGCCAGTGCGCCTGGCGCGATGCGATGGCTTAATCGACAAAGCTGCCAACTTGCTAATTGTCTGGCTTTATTCGCAGCTGCTGCTGCAACTGGGAACAAAGCACAGCTTTGCCAAATGAGGTATAAATCACTTCACACCGTTTGTCTGTGTAACGTTAAGGGACTTTTTGCTGATTTGTGCAAATTTGCTAAACAAGCAATTTATAACAATATAATTTTTATTTGGTTTTGCGTCAATTTTTCATGTTATTGAAAAAAACGTTTTTGATGCCTTGAATTGTCTCTCAAATTTACAAAAAGTGTGTCAAGGTAATGTAGACATTTTCTCCTGTTAAAGTAAGTATAAACCGTGGCTAATCTAACGTATAGCGAGAAGTTAGCATGCTTAAATATATGTAAAAATGCTTCTTTCGACCAAAGAAAACCATGTCATAGATCCGCAGTAAGGATGGTTTTCTGTTTCTTTTTTTAGTTAGAATACTTTTGCTTTGAAAAACCAAAATAACAACTTTGGAAAAACATAGCACGCTTATTGCAAGGACCGAAATTGCTTTCTTTCGATGTTGATGTAGAATTTTTTTTCCGTTTTTAGTTGGCGCAGCTTATAGTTGGGTCAACAGAAACAAAGTTTTACAACACGAAAGACTTTGGGTTTTACAAAGTTCGATAAATCTATGACCATAAAGCAAAATTTTGATGACGACTGACTTCAGTCAAGAACTACTTGAAAAGTTGCCTTCATTATGCATATATTGGAAAATCACGGAACGTTATTACAAGAATCCTTTAGTATCTCTTTGATGCATGCGTATATCCCATACGACCGCAATCAGGTGGATCCCTTCCCATTACTATACAGTTGATTTATGATTTTGCGAAATCTAGGGTGTACATTGCGCTGCTCGAGTTAAACCACTTTGTCGCCTGAAGCGCCGCCATGATTTTGTACATGGGAGGGACAACGAAATTGTGGATGGGGCAACGACGGCCACTACAAGCTAAAGACCAAAAAAGGTAATCGTAGAGAGTGGCAGAGTTGAACGTAGAGAGTCCGGCTGCCCGGACACCTCCACTGGCTACTACCCAGCTGTTTGTAGACCCCGGATGGTGATCTGCGCTCTACCAAGATTTAATCGTTTTTACTTCTCGCTGGGAAGTCTGGCATGCTACTAGCTTGTTTAAATTATTTTGCTGGTGTGATATATTTTATTTATTTCCTCAACGGCAATTGCAGCAGGCTGAGGCCTGACCAAATGCCTCTTGCTGCGCTTCGGGAGTGCGGATTGACGAAGAAGTACGAATACACTGGGGAAGCCCGCAACAAACAAGATACCAAGGATTAACAAATACAGCCGATAATTAGACAGTAGAAGATATGTTAAACTTGTTTGCAGGATATGATAAGATTGCGTACAAAAATATGGATCAGCGAAATACTAAGGAGGCCACTATCACCGTGTAAAAATGTCCAATAATTCTGACCTACAAAAGTTGAAAAAGTGGTGTTTTAATAGGTGTAAACCCTAGAAAATGAATTGCTAAATTTTGGAAGAAAGTCTCAACTCTCAACCAACTGAACTTTGCAGACGACATTGAATAAACTACTGGAATGTAGCCTCAAAAAGACCAAAAGGACAATTTCGGTAACATACATGATTCATGCAATGGACTTTGCGCAATCGCGACATGCTATAAGTAGAGCCTGTAAATATAGCAATCATTTCAAAAAATTTATGAAAGTTAGCTTTCGTCAAATCCGTTCCCAATTTGTGCCTTGTAAAACTGGGTAACGCAATGTTAGGTAGCTGAAACGCATCCCCTTATTTTGTATTTTGGGGCTAAAAGTGTCATCATGCTTCTGGCGATAATTCAGTATTTTTGTGAGGAGAATGATAATAGAGTTTCGCCTTTCATTTAAAACACTGCAACCTAAGTAACGAGGTGCATGAAGCAATAAGAGGTCTACAGGTCATTCGCAAGTAAAAGACCTCATAGAGTTTGGGAAGACATTTTTCGATGCCGGTGGAAAATATGTCACTTGCAAGAATACCAATGCCGCTGTTTAATTGCTGAAATGTTGTGTCCGTTAAAGCCAAGATAGCAAAATGCTGAACCGTAATTTGGCAAAAACGTGACGTCCAGAGAAGAGCAAGCAATTTTTTTACAAATAAATTCAATTGTTGTTAATGATAACATAACTGGGAGAAATAACATCACTCAAATGATTTTATTTGAATAAGATTTTTGTACTGAGGATGCGTATTGTTACGTGAAATCGATTTCCTATTAAAAGTATTCTGCTGGATTCAAATTCGTCGCATTTGTGGAGAATAGTTACTCATATGACATCTGTTGCAATATCTAGCGTTGTAGTTTAGTTCCATAAAAGTAATGTAATTTCGGCAAAATTAATAAATCGTGTTTTTCAATTTCATGAAACTATGACTGTGTCTGGTCAGTCACAAATGGTTTTTGAAGACTATTGACAGGAATTTCTCTAAGGTAATTATGCCTGCATCTTCCCTGGGTCCCTTTGCAAACGCTCAAAATATCGAAAGACCTTTTTCATGTTCTTGCCTTGGTGAGTGTACATCAGCAACAGGTAATGAACAAGACACACTACGCTATGGCTAGAGAACAGCGCAGCGTTCAAGGCAGTAAATTTTAAACGTTTTGAAACGCCTTGGAGAAAAAGACAATTTTTGAAAATGTGGCGACAAAACACTGACTTCAGTAGGTGTAATAACTCATGACTTTTAGGGAAAAATTTTAGTTTGTACAAACAACAAATCGCTTTGAGTGTCGCATCTGTCCTTCTTTTGCAGTAAATTCATACTCTGCATTCGTGTAATCACTTTTCCTGCAGCGAAGTTGCCCCGGGCAATCACAAAAGGTGCTAGTTCGATCACTTCTTTAAAACCGCCAGGATCTTATGTGTTTGTTCAAAACCGCGTCACAAAATCAAAAGTATGTGTTACAATATCCGCTATCAGCTAAGTTCAATAACGATATTGGCCAGGTGTACTGTAGAAATACTCGGAAACTGCAATCGTCCGCATGCTTTCTACCTTCTCGTAGCAAAATGACATATTTATGGGCGTCACCAGAAGCATAAGTGTGGAGTTCGCCCGGTCTTAGCAATGGTAGTGGGTGATTCCAAATTGGTTTTGCAGAAATTGTAAAAACGCTACTGGCTGCTTTTTAGTTTTTCATCATCAAGAAAAAATTTAATCACTGCGTAATATGAAACAATATCGGCTTCGTACATAAGTCAAAATTGGTCTAAACTTCTTAGAACGTTACCAGCAAACCACTAAATATCAGCGCAAAAGTGATTGGTTAATTTGATTTGTCGCGGATGGCTATTTTTGCCGAAGTGAGAATTCATGTTTACGATATCAAGCGGAAGCATCATAATTGTAGGTTTTAATGTAACGATTTCTGCTTTAACGCATTTTTCGTCGTTGCAAATGACCGTAAACCACTTCGGAAAGACGTTTACTATGCAGCAACAGCTTAGTACACCAAAGAGTTTGATTAGAACGTTCACACTGGCTATTCCTCTGTGGATAGTGAGGGGTTGATGATGTACTGAAAAAAAGACCTCGAGTAGTGAGAAGTATTTATAGTTTCTCGAGATACGAAAGGAGAGCCTCTATGGCAGGGGTGTACAACTTTTTGCTATTGCCGGCCGCATTACTTTTATTTATATGAAGTACGGCCGCCAATGAGTTCGAGATATATTTATGAGATACGTTAAATTAAAGAATAGGTTTTATCCGGTATATGTCATTTACTTGCGCCTAAAAGTATAATAAAATGTCAAACATTTTAATGAATTTAATAAAAGAAAAGCTTGCAAACCATCGTAGCAATTAATGACTCCCTTGATCTTGCTTGCCTTTCGTTTCTTTTGCTTCAATATACGCCAGCACGGCCGCCAAATCTTATATTTTAAATTACATGTGGACGGCCGAAAATTTCATCATCGAAGGCCGCAGGTTGTGTACCGTTGCTGTATGGCTCTGCACGCAACCAGAAAAAACAAATAAGCATAAAAGCGACGACAAGCATTGGGTTACGGTGGATGACTTCATATATTTACACGGAAAAAAACGAAAAGAAACAGAGAGTACTCGTCAACGGCAATAAGAAGATAAGGATGACGACCAGATACTAGGCCTTTAAGGTCGACACTTAACACCTTCGGCACCAGTGGACGGACATGTCAGAAAATGTACAGGCTCATGTGAGTAAGCAAGGTACGTCAACATATATTGCAAAACGTTTTCTCAATATATTTATTAATAAATACATGCTTTGCATTTTTGTAGTAGGTAGATCATTTTCACTAGTTCATTTTATAAGTAGCTCGCATGCTGAAAAAGTGTGAGCACCCCTGATCTACACAAATCACTTGGTTAGCCAGGGTATGCTCGTTTTGGTGATTCCATTCGTCAGCGTAAGTTGCCTTTCTCAGGTGAAGAAGCAAAAGCTGTGTATTAAAAGCTGCCGTACCTGTGGTGAAGTAAAACCACAGCTTTTCAAACCTGAATCGAGAACCTTCATTAAAGCTGCACGAGTAGTAGGCCTACCATCATCGGATCGTTTAATGTCATGCCATCTATCCACAGCACCTCTGAGATCAACAGGTAGATGGCGATCGACGTACTGAGCACCCCTGGTGTAGTTCTTAAAAGAGATACTAGGAACAGCATTACACTTTCTCGAAAATGCATCGAGTGCACCATTCTGGACGCCTGATTTATGCTGAATATCAAAAGTATATTGTCACAGTTCGAAGCGCCAACAAAGTTTCTTGGTATTTTTTTCATCGTGTCGCTGGTTAAACATAAATGAAATAGTTTCCTGATCAGTGATGATGGTGAAACAGCGTCCCTTTTGTCATATTCGCACGGCTTCATTCACAGCATTCGCTTTTTTCGACGGCAGGGTAGCGTTTATCCCAGCAGCTGAGGGTTCGAGACAGGAACGCTACAGGTCAACCACCTTGAGACAGAACAGCAGCTAAGACATTATCTGAAGCGTCGGTTCTAATTACACGAGGAACGCCCTCTTGAAGCGCCTAGGCTAGCTCTACCCAAATAATTCTTCAATTTTATAAAGGTACACACAGCTTCGTCATTGTCAATAAGGAAATTTTGCATTTGTAACAAGCGTCTCATTTTTTTGGAAACGTTCGGGATGCACTTGGCTTAGTAGGCGAACATGCCATAAACACGGCTAAGTCCCTCTGAAGAACTCGGAACAGGAAGGGCGAGCAGAGCTTGGAATCGTTCCGAATCGGGTTTCAAACTTTGAAACTTTGATAAAAAATGAGATAACCGAGCGAAGTTAGGCGAAATTCATTTTTCTTCATGCAAGTAAGGTTGCATTCAGCTGCAGCTTTAAGTAAGCGTTTGAGATTTAAACCATGCTTTTACTTTGTTTCGACATGACAGTCAAATCGTCAAGATAGACATATACGTTCTTGGGTGGGTATTTTTTGATAAAACAGTCAATAGCTCGTTGAATAGCGGAAAAACCAATAGTAGCTCCAAATGGGAGACATTTATATTGTTAGAGTTGACCTCCTGTCTTAAGTATTGTATAACGTCTTTCTTCTTCATCCATCAGAGGAATTTCAAGGTAAGCGGAGCTTATCCAGCCAACTGTAAAACTTGGCTTGCACTACTTTGGTCACTAATTCATCTCTATTTGGCAGCGAATACGCGTACAACAAAGTGAAGCGATTTTTGAGTGATGGAATAATCAACCATTGACCTCGTTTTCTGATCTTGGTTCTCAACAAGGACCTGTGCTCGCCACGGTGATTGAGCAGGCTCAGTTATGTCAGCGGCCAGTAGTCGCTGAGTTTCAGATTCGTTAAGCATGGCATCCTCAACTGTGCGTTTCCTCAAGCGAGAAGCTATGGAGTGCATTCAGGAAGGAGAAACTCAAATAGGCGAGGCGCGTTCAGCCTAGCTGCGGCTACAAATAGTTGTTGGGATGTCGCAGACGGTATTGTCAGATTTTCTTCAAGGCCATTCATCACGAAAGTTACAGACGAATGAAGTTGGAGAAACTCCTGCCCAACAAATCACATCGGAGCATAGTTTCTTTGTAACCGTAAAGGTGGCAGATGCATAAGTTCGATCCTGGAGAAAAAGTGCAGCTAACAGTGCCACAAGCGGGAAATGATACTTCGGAAGATGCCATACCCATTAAATTGAGCAATCTGTTAAAAAGTGCAATTTCCTGCAGACATTCAAATCTGACGAAATTTTCGGAATCTCCAGAGTTCACCAATACAGGGACGGGTAAATTATCTAATAGCCCGTCGACCACAACAGATTTAAGACTTGAAGGAGTGCTGGGAAGATACGGTTTCTGTTGACTAGACAGAAACGTCAGCTTTAGGAAGTGCTAATTTGGATTCTGTTCGCGTTCGCTGTTGATACTCGTGTGCGAGATGTTCTTGTTTTCCACAACTGAAATAGTTTGGAATTTGGATCACAAGCAGGGGAAGAGTATCGCAACTGAAATTGTCTGCCACAAAAAGCAGTTTTTACCTGACGTCCTTTTTTACTCGCTCTCTGCGACAGTCGTAGAAGGCGAGATTGGTGGCAGGGCACTAGTCTGGTTGCAATCAGGTTGATAGTCAACTGTACATGCGAACGCTCACAGTGCAATGGGCATTGATGGTCGAAGGTGGCCGAAAGCAAGAATGGAGTGAATGGCTGTCCTATAGACAAAAGATTGGCACTGAGCTCTGTCCATGCTTTCAGGTAATTCTAAAGCTTGCACCAAAGTTATCTCTGCTTTCTCGGGAAATCTAATGAATGGAGGCCGACGATAAACCGTTAATAAAAGCATCCCGAGACAATTCTTCACGATATGTAGAAGCTGTTAAATCAGAAAACCACAGCTTAAGAACCTGTAAGTACTTGCACACAATTTCACCATGTAAATGGTGTTTACTTATAAGAAGGTGCCTCGCCTAAATATTGTTTGTCTGTTTGACGAAAAGAGACTTCAATATTCGTACGACCTCTGCATAGTCGGCTGCGTCTTCAGCACTAGGGTCGCCACAAGGTGAAAGACAGTTTATCATGATTCGCTTTGCGCTGACTTCAGGATCGTCGTCTCTTCGCAACTCTCGTAATTTGTCAATAAAATCTTCTACAATTCTCAACCAGATTGTAAATATGCAGCCAGCATCAGGTGCTCCTGGCTCGACACAAACTTTCGAGGACGAAGAAGTTGCTTGTCTCTTCCTCAGTTGATTAAATTGTTACGACAGAACCAACTGGCGAATAAAGTCTTTTACTAACTTTTAATCCACTAAGAAAACGTCGGCAATGCACAAAGTTAAAGTAACAATAAACGCAAAAGCTGCCCTGTCGGAAACTAAATCCGATTTGACAACGGGACTCACGTACAGCACAAACAAGCAGGTAAGGCAATGCAATGCGACGCCGTAAGTAATCAATATTGAATTAAGTAATCAGTAATCAGCGAAGGCGACCGTGAGCATCAATTAACACTGTCACAACACCTTTGTGTGCGTAAAATCTAATAGAAACCTGTTCTGGTTTATTTTGAACTAGGTTTTAACAAAAACCTACACTTATTTTCGTCCCTATCTATAGTGCTCTTTGCAGTATAGTATCTAAACCGAATAAACGAAACAGTTTTATACTTAGATCTGTTGGTGATGTATTAAGTGCGAAGTAAAGACCCCACCACATTTGCCGTAAAATTAAACAAATTGCTGCGTTCACATCAGAAGCATCAGACCAAACAAATTTGGTTCTAGCTGTTACTACTTTTTTTGATATGTCCCCCAGGAGAAATACAATGGCCACAGTGCATCACGTCACTTGTTGGCATCATCAGTATTATCAACATCTTTTCCAGAAACGAGTTGTCGTTCGCAAACTCGGAGGCATTGCATTCACAAACGTGAGTTTCAGTCGCACGTGGTTTCGAGCTGCAGAATACAATTTCTTTATTATGCTGTCAGAGTGAACATGTCACAAACTGACAGCTTGACAAGAATTGATCTTTCCAGAAATCACGTTGTAAGTGATCAAAGATTACTAATACTGTATAAAATAGGAGTTGGTAAATTTCACAAGCTAGGCAATGTCATGCTTAATCATGCAAAACAAAACTATGAATACACTATGTTACATTACTATCGCATCACTCAGATATTTGCGTATCTTCAAACTACAAAAAAGAAATTTCATAACAGCAACTTTCCATGTCCAATCGCAGAAAACGTGTTAAGACTGGTTTCCATTTGGTGTAATTCAATCTTTGCACATGTCTACTCGCAATCCTTTCAAAAAGGGTTGCAAGCCCTAGGTTGAAAACCACTGCTCTACACAGTATTCCGAATCAGTAAAAGAAACGAATAGATCCCTATCTGGGAGCAAAGATAATTGCGAAGGGCCAAAAAGCTATATCGGAAGTAAAGCAGAAGACTGCTTGCTGAAAGCACCTTCTGCAGTAAAACTAGTGAAATATAAGCAGAGGTGAAAGCAAGCCGGAACGGCCCGGAACGCCGTTCCGGTAAAAGAATCGTTGCCGGTACGGCGTTCCGGTTAGAGTTTCAAGTACACTAATATGTAGGCTATTTGTTTTTGTTCAACTCAAGTTTTTT
>Ga0210059_1000976_pt1 | contig 41009 bp, 23 predicted proteins | sample Ectturendosymbi2_FD_188042 | JGI IMG/M metagenome (GOLD analysis project Ga0210059, IMG submission 188042) | Ecteinascidia turbinata endosymbiont from Florida, USA - Sample 2 (SPAdes) (version 2) | ecosystem: Host-associated > Tunicates > Ascidians > Unclassified | place: Key West, Florida... | reverse complement strand
GTTGGGGCCCAGGGCCGGCCAAAGGTGGCCAAAATTTCCAAAACATGCCTTCTTTGTGACGTCACCTCCAGAAATCCCCCACCGAAAACGAAAAACGTTTTTTTTCGATTTTGACTACAAGACTTGCTGAATCCGTGGATGGTTTGGATAGCTCTCTAGCTAAATCGCCTGGCGACAGGGGCGGAGCCAGACATTTTCATTTGGGAGGGCCACTGGAGGGGCCAGTTTTGCAGCAAGGGGAGCTGTCAATGGTCTGTGTAGGACTTTCAGAAAGAGACCTGAAAAATTTGGGGGGGCCACTGGGGGGGGCAGGCAAAATTTTGGTGGGCAGTGGCCCCCCTGGCACCCCCTAGCTCCGCCCCTGCCTGGCCAGTAATAGGATTGCAAAGCTCTGCAAGATTTGTGGCTTTCGCGGGACTGAAAGGGAACACAAAATATCAAATCTAAATGAACTACAACATTATGAATTTGGAAATCATATGTTTAAGTTGCACAGCAATGAAACTCCTCTTTTACTGATTGGAAATTACCAACTTGTTCGTGATAGGCATAATTATAACACAAGGCACTCAGCAAAAGATAATTATGCAATTCCTTTAAGACACCGAAAACAAGATCAAAACAGTTTCATGTACTTAGGGTCTAAAGTTTGGAACTCCTTACCAATAACTATTAAAAACAAAACATTTATCCAATTTCAAAAGCTTTACTATGATTACCTATTAGAAAAGTATACTTAGTTTTATTCTCACACATGCAATGACATTGGCTTAGGAAACTGATTGAAAACAAAATACTGTGTATCTGTGCTGGATAGGTTTTGAAGTAGGCAATTGACTAATGATAATTATTGTCTGATTGCTTTACCTTCGATATTTACATTTTGTTTTATTTATGTCTGAATGGTAACGTCCAGTCTAGGTTTTATGTACACTTGAAGCTGGTTGGACACGTGTCTCATTTTTCAGTTGTTTATTTGTTTGTTTGTTTGATTGTTGACTTTGTGTTACTGAAATGGGTTAGCCAGGCGTAGGTACTGTATCATCTCATGTTGTCAAGGCCTTGCAAAGCTTCCCAGTGTGAAAGCAGTGTTTCCAAACACAATTTGGAATGGACTTTTGGCAGTGGAAGTGTTTCCAAAATGTGTTTATGTGAGGACTGTTGACAGCCGAATAACTGTCTTTTCTATGTATATTTTTGTTGTTTTTTTGCTATGGTGTTTCATTTGGATTTTGTTGTTTTGCGTGAAATTGTAAGGGCAGTGACGTAAATGACAGCTACGGCCGTCGCTCCCTGTATTCCTGATAAAGTATTTTGTGATTGCTCGGGATGCAGAAATAAACTGAACTCATCCTTACAGATTAGTAATTTCGTTTATTGCATTCATTAACATCGCATATTTCTGAAAATATACTTACATCAAACCATGCAAATGGAGATTGTTTTTGTCCTGAAGATGTTTCAAGATAAATGTAATCGCGATTGTAATCGTGATTACTTTCAATGTAATCGTAATCGATTAGGCCTACATTGTGATTTTGTTTATTCGTAAACGTAATATAGCAGGTGGCAAGTAGTCGTAATCGATTACATTTGTGCTGTAATCGCCCCATGTCCGCTGCAGGGATGAGCAATTAGTGGCTCGGGGCCACGTTGACAAGACCGCATTTAGCGGATAGACAAGGAAGATTTATTTGGCGGCACTGAGTTCGTTACGCCAATGTACTCTTAAGACAACCTTACGCATCGAGAAAACAGAGATTATCCTGACAGGTACCCAGCGCGGGGTTAGCGGAGGGCCGTAGCTTCTAATTTTAATTTCAGGAAGTCATGCATGCAAAGATTGCGGGTGGCATATAATTTTGGTTGCAGAGCTCTATACAACCTGCCTTGGAGAGCGAGTGTTAGTAGCCACCAAGTTCAATGTAACATTCCTACCTTTAAGGCTCTGCTACGTAAATACAAGTACATGTTTCTCGAAAGATGCAGAAAATCTAACAACGTATGGTTACGTGCTTTGATGCAGTCAGATTGTTTGTACTCGTCACTATTCTTTGAACAATATAATCGCATTTTACTCTGTGATTGAGTGATTGAACTTTGCAGTGTCCGTTTGATCGATGGCGTGTCAAACCACAATGCTTACGCATTTTACCTAGACTAGTCCAATTTAGGAATTAGCGCCCTACTCCGCAGTAGTGCTGTAATAAGTGTTACGTGTTAGCTAACAATAGTGTTAAGAATGTGTCTGTAACCGTATGGTTCTGTCATCAATACAGTTGCAAACAGTGTCTGTAACCCTGTGATTCCGCCGGCTTCAATGCCTTGTACTGCTGTACGTTCTGTTTTGTCTGTTTGTATCAACCTGCGTTCTGCAGAGTGTGTGTGTTCATACTATGGACTTCGTGTCTACTCATAAACAAATAAATTAAAATTAATTTGATGGTAAAATAAATAAATCAATAAAACAAAGGTGCACAGAAGGTATTATTCTTTGTTTTTGTGCAAATGCACTTTATACAACGCAAACAATTCAGTGAGACAAATGTAACCTCTCACGCTTTTCAACAAATTCCGGATTTGAAGATTTTTTTCAATGTTTTTGTGGGCCACTGAAGATGCTGTGCAGGCGGTTCGCCAGGATTTTGCAGCAGGTGGGGACAAAAACCCCGTCGCCAGCGTAGGGGGGGAGCACATTTTTAAATGAAATATTGGATGTGTGCAGCAACCGGAGGGCAAAAAATGAAATGGGGGGCACATATTTTAATTGGTGGAACGGGCACCACTGCCCCGCCACGCTGGCGACGAACCTGGTGCTGTGGCAGGACACATGTGGCCTGCGGGTCTGTAGCTGGACCACACTGGCTTAATCAAACTATAGATACGGTTACACATACTTCTTTTCACACAGTATATTGTATTTAATATTTGTTTGTAAGCTGGCACGAAGTCCATAGTATGAACACACACACTCTGCAGAACGCAGGTTGATACAAACAGACAAAACAGCACGTAGTACAAGGCATTGAAGCCGGCGGAATCACAGGGTTACAGACACTTTTTGCAACTGCATTGAAGACAGAAACATAGGGTTACAGACACATTCTTAACACTGTTGTTAGCTAACACGTAACACTTGTTGCAGCACTACTGCGGAGCAGGGCGCTAATTCTTAGATTGGTGGAGTCTAGGTAAAACTCGAAGGCATTGTGGCTTGACACGCCATCGATCAAACGGACACTGCAAAGTTCAATCACTCATTTACAGAGTAAAATGCAATTATATTGTTCAAAGAATAGTGACGAATACAAACAATCTGACTATATCAAAGCACGTAACCATACGTTGTTAGATTTTCTGCATCTTTCGAGAAACAGGTACGTGTATTTACGTAGCAGAGCCTCAAAGGTAGGAATGTTACATTGAACTTGGTGGCTACTAACACTCGCTCTCCAGGGCAGGTTGTATAGAGCCCTGCATCCAAAATTATATGCCACACGCAATCTCTGCATGCATGACGTCCGGAAATTACACCATAATTGAGATGCATACATGGGCGTACAGAAGGAACAAAAAAGTACGTTTTTAACTGCATTTGAACAACGGGAAAAAGAGGCTCGCAGCTTGTTTGCTCCACAATATTGATATAGCAGTTGTCTCTGAATGTCTTTGTCATCTGAGAGCTCAGTATCCAATAAAATCCCCAGATATTAGTATTGGTCAACAAATTTTACTTATTGACCCTCCAATTTCAATAATGGAGTTGCTGTGCTTTTTGCACTCTTAGGTTTAAACGTGACACAAACAGTTTTGTTGCAGTTGAAAATAATCCCATGCGATCCTGCATACGCCTGGCACACATCCAGTAATCTTTGCAACCAACGTACACTTGGACAGAACACACAAATATCATCAGCAAAAATCAAGTGATTTAATAAGACTTCACCAATATAATGGCAATTTCAATGACTCAAGCCTTGAACGATTTTATTCAGTCAGCATCAGAATAAGCTGTATGATGAGCCTGAGTGACACTGTTGACCCGTGTCGCCCCTGTAACAGCCTATTCAAATATGTAGTGGTTCACCCATACGTTTTCCTAATGGTGTAATTTTGTCTAAAATAATGTAATTTTGACCTTCATATGGTATGCAGGTGATGACGCCATATTTCAATGATTGTGACGTCACAGTTGCCAATTCAAACCACAAAAGTGCTATATAGTTTTTTTGATGTGAATTGTGCCCCCCCCCCACTTTGAAAAAGGTTCCGCCACCCATGTCTGGCAACCCTGGGCGAACTTGCAATTCATGTGAGAGAACAACATAATACATATCACCTCATCTGGAATCTTATAGAGAGTTTCGAAAAAATATTTCACAGGAAATAATTAAAACGCAGTTAAACATATGGCAAGTTTTCAAACAGTTTTGGATAATCCGGTTCCGGCTTGAGAAAAACTGATATCCAAAACGGCTTCGGATCTAAAAAATTTTTATAAACCGGCAGGATCGGACTCCAAAAATACGGAACCGGAACAACACTGTGAAGAAGCGGTTTGCCTGCGCACATACGCACTAGGATAAAGGAAGCTCCCAGTAGCTTTCGTGCTACTAGGGATGTTATGCTTAGCGGGTCGCAAGTAGCAGCCACTGCGCTGCTACATCACTCCCCCTTCTCTGAGCAGTCTATTACAAAGCACTGGTTCCAGTCCGTACGTACTTGTCCATATAGTTGGGCCACTGACCGCAACAACTGATCTCTGGTCTGCCCTGTGGACAGTGTTGCCATTTTAGCATTTTTGCTGGTAGATCTAGCAGATTTTTATCACTGTTAGCTGGAAATTTTTCAATCTAGCAGCTAGCTGATTTTCTAGTAGGATTTTGGAACCCCTTTAGCAGGTAACAAGTTCTTGGCCAAATAGTTGTTTCAACAATTTTTACAGATGAAAACTTCTACATCTTCAAAAAATTATTTACCTTCTTTCTGATGCTTTATATTATATTGGGCACCATAAAAACCACCAGGCACAACTAGCTGCCTTTAATCACTTGGATGCATAAATGTACCATTGCTATTACCATTGGAGTTTCTATTATGACGCAGAGAAGCTGCTTCAAGAAGGTAATTGCATCATAATAACAAGCAACTGGATGGCTTGGTAAAGCCTAAATGATTTGCTTCTGTGCTTAGTGAGCGCATTGGGTTTAAAAGACTACATTGGCAGAATATTTTTATCCCACGACACATATGATATTTCCAGGTGGTTCAGTTACGCCAGGAAGTCATAGGCCTAATGTCTATTTGATACTGTAGTGAGTGCAAGACCAAAAATTGAAACATAGCTTTGCAAGTCTATTTCAAACACCTCAAAATAGCAGTATTTCTAACAGAAGTTCACTATTTTTAGCAGATTTTAGTGACATGGTTTTTAGCAGGATCTACCAGTTTTTCGTGACAAAATTAGCAGAGATGAGCGGACTTACAAATTTTTCAGTCCGAGTCCAATCCTGATCCGCAAAAATTGAATCCAATCCAGTCCTGATCCGCAAAATTTTTGCAAATCATCAGTCCGATACAGCCCTGATCAGCTAATGTAAAATCATGTATTTTGCCTCATGAGGCAAAATAACTACTTGAGCTAGTTGTTTCGCCTTAAGCCAAAAGGGGAAGGCAAAATAGTTCAAGCAGTGCTTTTGCCTCATGAGGCAAAATAGGCACAGCCTTTTGGCATTTCCAAAATTTGACAAGTGTCTATTTGGCATCAAAGGCAAAAGCACTGCTGGAGTTATTTTGCCATTAGAAGAATCCGATTGGTTAGATTGGTCAAGTGACAAGGACAATACACTTGGATTGGCATAAGTTCCTTGTAATATGACCTAAATTTCTAAACATAAAAGCAAAATCTACACCCAAAACCTAAACCCGAAACCTAAACCCAAAACCGAAACCCAAAACCAAACTTAAACCCAAACCTAAACCCAAGGTCAACCTAAACTCAAAACCTAAACCTAAAATCTGAACATAAAATCTAAACTCAAAACCTAATCCATAAACCTAAACCCTAAACGTAAACCCTAAACCTAAACCTTTTTCAAAAGTACCTACAGTAGAAAGCACTCATATCAAAGGTGTAATCTCTACTAGCTAAGCCAAGCGAAATGGTGAGAGAAGAACCAACGAACACTTGCACAGCAGGCATAGACACTAGCCACTCACTCAGCTATGTTTACGTTGCTAGAAGTCAACGTTATGTGTGGACAACGGTGGATACAGTTCGAATTCCAAAATATTCCCAGCAGAGCTTTTGCTATTGATGGCAAAATATGCACTACCATCTTTCTATGGCAAAATATACACTACCAGCCTGTTTGAAGTTTTGTATATACACGACCATTTAGCAAATCTGTGAAATGGGATCACAACTAAAATTTTGGATATGTTCAGAATAATCACATTAAAACAACATAAATTTTCTCAGTCCGATCCAGTCCTGATCCGCCAAATTTCAAAAAAATGGCAGTCCGATCCAGTCCTGATCCTGCCAAAATTCGCGTCAGTCCTGATCCAGTCCGATCCAGTCCTGTCCGTGCTCATCTCTGACGATTAGCAGGTTTAGGTGGCAACCATATGGCAACACTGCCTGTGGAAAACCTTGTTCTGCATTGCTGGTCACGTCACGTGTGCATTGTTGCCCAATCAGCTGAAGGGCGAATTTGGTGCGAGGTTCGAAACAAGGCACCTAAGACCTTGCTCTCAAGCTGTTGATGTTGGTTTCGAAATAATAAATTCGAATTACACAGTTAAGTGTTACGTAGTACCAAGGTTTTGGTTCAAACAGTTGTGGTGGCCTTGCTTCTTTTCGTTAGCCTTAAGCATCTCGTCTAGTGTAAACGGACCTTGTAAGCCTGTTGTAGTTGAATGCAGTCTATAATAAATGTTGTATTAATTGTAGGCTACTTAGAGTACTTCTCTACTAGTCTACTTGTAGGCTACTTCCTTGCACTGCAGCTGAGGTATGCACAGGCTGAGCCCATTGATTTGAAAGTCAAACGGGTTACTGTAGCGTTCATACATCATATAGGCTATGATGTAGCATGCACACTGACACTGTGTTGACTATAAGTACTGTATTTGCACTAGTTAAACTACTGTATTAATGTCATTTTTAATATCATAACCACATTTGTTTAGGCAAACTGATTCACCACTTCATCACTACATACAGTAAACAACAGCAATAACTCATTGCTAATGCTAGGCTACAGTACTGAGTATTAGTATAAGCTTCAATTTATTAATGTGCGTGATACGCCTGCTCATTTGTACTACAGAGGGCTTACGGTACAAGGGTGTGGTGACATTCTCCAGTGGTGGTAAGACCGCAGATTATTGGAGTATCAATCCAGGTCTCAGTGATCTTGCAAGAAATATGTTTTGCGTGATTGCATGTGGCACTGCTAGCAAATGAGTGTTTATTATGGCTCTTAAAGCTGAGAAGGAAGTGTTCAAGGTTGACTAAAACGTTTCACATTTGTACTTTAAAGTGTTATAAAAGTTTCTGTTGGCTTTGAAATTTACCGCTGACTAAATTGCTAGCAACAATAAAACACATCAGGACAGTAGAGTAAAAAGCAACCAAAGACACAAGGCAAAAAGCACTAATAAAAGTGGAAGTGGCAGCCAATTGATACTTCAAGGTCATTAAATAATAAATGGTAGCAGCAGCATACTGTATATTACAGAAACAAATGCTAAATCGTACACAACAATCATTCACATAACACAGATGATGGCAGGCAAGCATTAAGCGATTGGTGAAGAGTTGAGGCATGTGCAGATGAGCAGGTGAATCATGTACATGCACACAGGTGAGAGAAAAAACTATATTAAAGGAATATGAGGTGGAGAACAATGCAATAGACATAACATTTCCAAACAAAAGCAACGGCAAAAACAAGTTTTATCCACAAAAATTATGAAGATGTAATACAACTACACAAGGACCATAGCGGAGTACCACACTTGCGTGTAGTTCCCACCAAGCACAAAGCATCACTGAATGAGGTTGAATAGGCATAAGCAGAAACAGATGATAAAAAGGCAGTGTCTATTTTGCTGCCAAGACACTGACGGCAACAGGCTTGGCAGAAATGAAGTAAACACAAAAGAGAAACCCTAAAGGAAGATCTAACCCCAAGTCCGAACGCTAACCGAACCCTAAACTTAACACCTAAGGGAAAAGTTTAAAAAGTTTTGAAAAAAGTAAGAAAAAGATACAGCAACTTGATTTAAGGAGATACAGATACAAACAAAGATACAGCAACTTGATTCAACTTGATTTTTATACAGCAACTTGATTTAAGGAGCTGGTCAAACCAATTTATTAATAATTGCACACCAAATATGATATGTGTATTACCAAAACTTACATTTGTGCATGGCACATGTGTAGGATGTGTTACTTTTATCCTGGCCAAAACAAAAGAATTAAACCTAATAAAATGATTTTGCTTTGTTCTCTTTTAGATATGAAAGATGATAAGTTGACTGCCTAAGGCCTATTATAAAGTATAAACTTAATCAATGAATCTAAATCCTACATCAAAATTGAAAAAGAAAGCTGGTCTCTTTAGCTGGTTCTATATTATTTGTGGTACAGTATCATACATTGTCTGTGTTGATTATCTGAAGTAGTAAAAAGTTATGGAAACAAGTGGAGCATCATCTGAACAAAGTTTGAGAACATTGTCTTCATCTTCTAACTCTGACACAAGTGCAGACAATCATGGACGTCATCCTTCAATTGAGACAAGAGTATGCCTTGTTGGTTCTGCATGCAGTGATGAGCATCTGAAGTCTCTGTTGCTAGTAAGTTAGATTTTTGTTAGAGGTTTGCGGCTGGAATTTAGATGTAACTTTTGCTTCATGCCAAGCCGGTAGCCATTGGGGCATTCAGGGCAGTGTCCCTAAATTTTTTGTGTCTAGAAAAGTTTGTTTTAAACATATACGACCGTACTAAATACAAAAATCATGTCCCCTAACAGTTTATTTTGCCCTCAAAACTTCAAAGCCTGGCTGCAGGCCTGCTTTATGCCAGCCTATACTTCACACTTGTGGCCTTCTAACAGTTCTGGCCTCTAAGTCTACAAATGTTAGTGATTTCAATCCACATATCATTTTTCCAGTTAGTTGCCATAAAATTTGTGACCTCACAGTTGCTATGATTAATAATACTTTAATTGCTTTTGTAACTTTTGTTGTCATAAGAAGTCTCCTCCTGTGATAATTGAGAAAACCAATGAGAACACCAGTTAAATGTGCCATACAAAGCACAGAAAGCTTCAAAACTGCATATGATTTTTTTGATTTATCACTGATTTAAATAAAATGATTTAGATCAATCAACCCTGATTAGAAATGACTGAACTTTCAGTCAAACTTTTTTGCGCTTATGCAATATACCTTGATGCAAATAAGTTCATAACACCAGTACTGGTGTACGAAATGAAATATTTATTGAAATGCTAATACTGAAACTGCCAGTTTAGTAATTTCATTGACACTCATGGCATACATGCATAAAATGTTAAAACCTATAATAATAATAACATATGTTTCATGAATCAAAAATACGTTCTACAATGTTTATCATCAACAGCCTTCATATTTGTTGGAATTTAAATGCAACTTCCACTTTATGCTAGTCTGCACTTTCAAACTTAATGGCATTCTAACAGTTATGACTTCTGAATCTGCAAGGGTTAGTGATTTCAGTCCACTGTCATTTTTGCAATTAAATGACATAGAATCTGTGACCTCACAGTTGCTATGATTAATAAAATTTCAAGTGGTTTTAACTTGTTTCATCAAAATAATTTTTTGTCTTCAACACTAATACTGTATAAGCCTATTGAATGTTGCGGCAGCTAGCCTTAGATGCGAACCGTAGAGGAGCTAGTCCACAGAAAATTAGAGAAACGCGCGCCTGACGCACTTTTGCCTAAACCTGACCCATACGAACTCCGTGCACCACAGGGCTGTAGTCTCCTATTCCCTACAGCAACGCAAACGGAGGGCGATCAATCAGGGCAAACTTTGTTGTCACAAAATCCAACAGGCGTCAAACTTCAACGGCGATTGATCGTCAAACACGATTTCAATTGGTGTGAAATCCACAGCTCAGATCTTTGGTCTTTTCGGTGATCAGAAATACTCTGACTCAGCAGAATTTGGTTTATACACGAAGAGCGCCAAAATGTTACTAACTCGAAATTAGACTGGGTTGTGGTTTTTACTGCACGTTATGCGAGGCGAAAAGGAAAAACAGTTGACCTTGGCGCGAGATTGCGCAAACCGTCAAAGGCCATTGCCGACCTACTTGGCAACCACAAGGGTGATATACCAGGGGATGGAAGCAGGTCAATCCGCTTGCGGGGTCTCGGTGCGGTATTGTGCAAATAGGCAAAGACGGTCAAGAACCTGCTGGCCTACACTAGAAAGCCACGGAAACCGTAGCTGGCAGGAATACTGCGATATCTTTACAGATGCTGTCAATTAATGTTAGGCTTTAAGGTAGCATCGAGTAAATCAAACCCCTTTCGAATCTAGAGAGCTGCACACCTTAGAAAACTAGTAACTGCATGAACACGGATGGGACATAAGTCGCTGCACGCCATTACACTGAATGCTAATTAAATGTGTCATAGACATCACACAAAGCACTAAAACAACATGATTTTTTGCTTTATTCTTTTGATTTTTATTGCTTGATTTAAATCAATTAACCCTGGTTCAACGCACAAGGTCAAAGTTCATTTCTCCCAAAATGCTCATGAAAACTAACTGCAGAAATGAAATCCTTAAACAATTTTCTACAGATCAACACTAATTCCATCAAAACCTACCTGGTGGTTGCTGAGATAGCATTTCACAATTTGGTGATACCTTGTATTTTGGGCAAAAATGCAGTTCTAAGCATTCATGAAAAATCTTCAAAGCTTAAACTTCCTCCAACCTAGATTGAACCAAGACTTGTTTCTATTTCCATTAGAAGATAAGACCCTCCACTAAGTGTGGCTTTGTCAAGGTTTCCATTGAGGCAAATTAATTGCCCACCCCTATTATAGGGGTTATAAGCAGAAGGCTCAAATACGTTTTTGTCATCGTCCAAATTTTCTCACAGCAACGGTCAATATTGCTTCAGACAAAGGTATTAGGAAGCTGTTTTATTTTTTTGCTGAGACATTTCGGTCATTTGTTTCATAACAGTGTTAAAACTCGCGGTAACAGTATTCACCAGTCTTTATTTTTGGACATTATGACTGAGTTGACAAAAAATTTTTCAGTCATTAAAAAAAATTTCAGTAAGACTTGTAAATTCCAGGATGGAAGCCACTGATTCAACAACAGCCAGTTAATGCAACAAAACTTCCAAAATCATTTTCTACAACTTATCTGTCATGCAGATTCTGATCAGGATGTTGTCTGAGTTGGTATTTATTCAAGAAGATATTATGTTCGTAAAACTCCCAGCATAGATTCTCAAAGGTCAGTGTTAAAACAGAAATAGGAACAAGGTAGGACAAGACAAGCTGTATTAGCTATAGAATGTCACTGAGAATTTGGAAATGTTTAGAAATTAGCCTTAGGCACGTAATCACACTAAACTATCTCTCTACAGTAGGGTTGACATCCCTCAATTTCAAGTTGGTTGGTAAAAAGTGTTGAACGTAAAAGTTGTTTTGCTATGATTTAAAGCAATTGTTATTATTTTATCATTACAGTTCCTAATTAAAAAAGGTGTTTGTGTATAACATGGATGGGGAACCTTTTACTATCATGGGCCGCATGAATTGTGCATTATCACTGGTAGGCCACAAAAATTAATCAATTTCATCTTCAAATCCAACTTTATCTTCCTAGGGAAAAAGGAAGAAAAAACAAAGGTTTGGATGGCTGGAGTTGATGCCAAAAACTTTTAGATAGTGGAGCCAGAGCCTGAAATTTGGGTTCCAGTTTCACATCCACAGTTTGTGACGAAAGCAATTTGTACCAATATTACAATGATTTTTAGTTCTTAATGGACCAAATCATTTTGGAGCCAGAGCCAAAATCTTCTAGATGTTTAATTTGAGTTCTGGCTCCACAGCCCTGGAGAAAACAATGTCAAGAACTGAGGGACTTCTTGACTTATTGTCTACATGTCTGCTTGTCATGGAGTTTCATTCTGACGTGATATTGTGTTCTAATTTGGGCAATAAAAGTTCTGATATGGGCAAATGTTTATGCTGGCTGCATTCAGCCTGCAAAATTTATGATCTAAAATAAGCAAATTAATTAATTATCTAATTAACACTTTGAGAGCTGGGGTGCGATGTATTTGTACTTTGAAATCGGCCTAAAACTAGCAGTTGTCAGTTGCCTTACCAATGTCATAGCTCCTCCTCCGATTGCGCTAGAGAGCTGTTCAAGGGCTGAAATGAATCAACCAGTCTTCTAGTCTGCACTCGCAGAAAAGTTTTGGGTTGGGGTCTGTGGATTTTTTGTGACTGACGTCATAAGTGAAGTAGCCTTTGGGCCATTTTGGCTCATGTTGCCTGGCATAGGGCCCAACTGATAGGCCAAAGTGTTTTGCTTAAGTTTTCATTGGAATCTAGGCTAGAGTCCGAGTCTTTTGAGCCTTTGATTGACATTCTAGTGTTTTTGGTTCAAAAGTTATGATCTTAAATAAACAAATTAAGTAATTAACTAATTTGTTAAAAAATTTTATTAACTTAGATCATAACTTTTGAACCCGAAACCCCAACAGGTCATCCAAAGTATCAAAAGACTTGGATTGTAGCCTAGTTTCCAATAAAAACTTCAGCAAATAACGGTTGCTGCCCAGGGCCAGGTGAAGTTGGCCAAGGTGGCTAAAAAGTCCTCTACTTATGACATCACTCACAAAAACCCGTACCCCTCAACCAAAAATTCTTTTCGAGTGCAGACTACAAGACTTGCCGCGTCCTTTGACACTTCAACTAGGTCCATAACCTGTACAGGAGCGGAGATATTCCCGCAAAAAGCCACGTGCAATCCAGCTGTTTTTTGCGAACCGCTTGAATTAACCCGGACGTCAAAGTGTTAACCAATTAGTCAAATTTTTTATTATTTTAGATCATAACTTTTGAAATTTCTGTCGAGTGCAGACGAGAAAACTTGCCACATCTTTTGAGCTTTTGAACAACTCTCTACCACTTTCAGCGCCCGAGTTACGCACGCACAAAGCCATGTGCGATCCCATTGTTTTGGTGCGAGAATCCGATTCCCACCGGACGTCAAAGTATTAAGGTTTTTCCAGAAAAACATTGCTGTACTTAAAATTCAATATTCAGTTCTATTAAATAAATAAACTTTTATTTGCCCTGATAAACTGAAAATATCAAACGTGACACAAATAGTTGACATAGAAGTAACAGTCCAAGTTATTTGGGAAAGTGTTTTGATTTGTTGTGGTTTTATACAAATCTAAAGCATTCCTAATGTTTTACAACTGATGGGCAAATCTGAAACAACAAACATGAAATTTTCCAATTTAAGACTTAGTTAATTGTTATAACCTTATTTTACTGAAAAGCTGAATTATTGCTCATCCATTCCTATTATTTTTTACATGCACATCTTCTTTCAACAGCATGTCAAAGAAATGGAGGTTTTAATAGTTTGTATTATTCGGCAAACATTTGGCAAAGTGAAGAACAAATATTCCATTATAAACATGGTATGTTATTTTGCAACAGGCCAAGATAACTACTGCAGAACAACCAAGAATTACTTACGCCAATTTCTTAGCTATTGCTTTGCTCTTTCCCATAATTCCTAAATAATGACGCAGAAGATCTGCAGTGCATGCATTTTCTTGTTGTAACCATCCTTTTGTTTCCAAAGCATGTGGCAATATTAATTGTAACTATAAGTTTCACCAAAATACATATTTCTTTGGTTTCTAGCAAACTGTTGTAGCCTGATGTTGTGAGTTAGAAAATTCATCTTTGAACTTATGTCTTATTATGGGTGCACTTATGGTTAACCTGTTGAGAGCTGGTGTATCATGTACTTGTAATTTGAAGTCTCATGTGAGTCACTTTTCTGGCATCACTTTACACCACCATAACTCGCCAGCCAATTGAGCTAGAGATCTGTTCAAACCCTAGAGATGTGAGAAACCTTCTAATTGAGATTCTGAAAAAATAGGAAAAGTTTGGGTTTTTTCTGGGCGATATCATAATGGGGTAGATTTACGCATTCATGGCTGAGGTCACCAGGCCCTGGGTGACAATGCCAAGAGCCAATTTTTTTACTCAAGTTTGCAAACTACAGGACTTGCCGCATCTTTTGACACTTCGACCAGGTCCGTAACCCGTACAGGAGTGGAGATATTCCCGCACAAAGCCACGTGCACGTCAAAGAGTTAAGTAAAAAAATTTAAACTTGCAAATGAATGCATAAAATCTCAAACATTAGTATATATGTAATTGCGTGAAAAACAATGGAGCATAAATTAACAACAGATTTAAACATTAGCCTTCCACCAGGGTTCACTTTTGTTTTTGCAGTTCTGATGGTAGTGTCAGCATTTGTTCGTATTATCCTAATAAAGAAACGCACCACTTTCTATTTCTTTTGTATGTACACTTTGAGAGATATGAACATGTTCCCATGTGGGCATGTTGACTGGATTGTCTTAATAAAAAATTTTCCATTGAAAAAATTTCAATGATGCTGAATGAGTCAGTGGTGTTTCATTCAGTGAGTTAAACTAAGTGTGACACAATAAAAATAAAACACTGTAATGAGTTCATGCACTAAACTTATGATTAATTATTAAGAAAAAGCTAAAGATGGAAGCACTAAGGTTATGAGTAAAACTCACAACACAGATTTGCGTAAACAACAGGCTGAGTCAGTCATTGTGTTGCAACCTTGCTGTAGTACGAATCCCAGCAAATATTTTATATTTATGCAAACACTGCACTTTGCAAATCAATCTGGTGTTTTGTGCACACCTTATATCTTCCTTGTTCGACTAAAACAGGCATATGCCCTGCTCCATCAAGTTCAAAACTTTGAAAAGAGGAACCACTTTTGTTGTCTTGTTCAAGATCATGGAAGTGACATTATACAAAAAATATTCTGGCTGATTGTTTTAGACACAGATTTATCTCCAAGAACTTGGTTTGAACAGCTATGATACCCTCCTAAAAGGAAATTGTAGCCTCCAATCTTGTAATCATTTACATACAAACTAGTGTGTTCCATGACATTTCCCAGCGTGTCTTGTGTAAATATTTTAAACCAAGGTTCAAAGCAAGATATGCAAACAAACATATTTCAAGCCAAAGCAAGAGTCTAACCAATTTGTAATGCTAATCTGCAGAACTGTCTGTCTGACCCATTGGTATTGTTTTGGCAAAGGATGTTTAGATGACTAGTGCATGAAATGTTCAGCGTTTGTTTGGGGAGCAATTGTTTTCATTGAAATATGTTTCCTGTTAAAGCACTCAAGTTTATTAAGAGACACTGTAACACTTTGCTCAATCCTCAAAAATATTATGTTTGGCTTTGTGAAACGGATATATTTGAAGATAAATATTGCAAAATATTTGTAGTATGTTCTACCCACAATTTACTTTGGCAATGCAGGTATGCTATTGAGTTGCTTGAAACATCAGCATTGTTGTAAATACAACAGTAAAGCAAATGTCTACTTCATACTTTTGATAGTACAGTTGTAAACACCAAGCAGCCCCGTTGTTTTTTCAATTCAGTTGGTGTGGTACTGGACCAACTTGCAAAAGTTAATAAAAGTTAACTTTTTCATCACTAAATGATAATTTTTTTATCAGTGAAACAGGGTAGAAAAATCACTTGAGCTGCTTCAGCAATAGCAATAATGCAAATAAAACATACTAGGACGTACTATAAAATAGCTAGAATCTACAATTGAAATGTGCTGAAGCAAAAATTATCAGCTCTAAAAATAATGAAACATTATTCATCTTTTCACATTAATAGCAACCTGAAATGCTGAAATTATCTTGACAGCTTAAATACAAAAATTATAATATATTGCAAGTTGAATATGGAATACACACATCATACCTTATACTACAATGTGAAAGTGGAAACTCCTTAGCTTAATCTTCAAGATCACTATTACATGATTAGCAAGTGTGTTCCCATGAACTGCTGTATTGTTATATTGCAAAGTCACCAGCATCATGAAGAAAAAGAAAGTTGACTAGCAAATTGCTTTTCTGAAAAAGTGAAACAAAGTGTCAGTCAGCTTTCTGCGGAAAACAATCTTTTATAGATGTGAAATGCTAGATGCGGCATCCACAGTAATATTCACTACAGGTGTGTTATCTTACAGTTAGCACTTTAGCAGAGCCTCAGTGAGTTGCTTGCGGCTCTTTCTCTCTGATACTTCTGCTGTGCACCCTTAGGAAGGGAGATTTTCAGCAAGTCGTGGCAGCCTGCCTTGCCTTATGTCTTGTGAAATTCTGTATCTTAATCCTCCCAACATTCCCCTGTGGGAGCATTCAAGTTTATCGCTAATTTCAAAGCTGAGAGAAAATTTCAGAGCTACAAAATGCACTTAGGATAAAAAGTGTGCTTTGGTGTATGTGCATCACTACATAATATACATAAAAACAAGATGAGCTTGTAGTGTCTTTACTCTTACACACAACACAGTTGTCTTATGCATACATGGAATTCACAAGAAACACACATATACATGAACGAATAAAAGCAGAGACATGTAGCAGTAATAAAAAACCATAGGTTTAATATTGTGAACACAATTACTTTGAAGAAATACAAGCATACAGTAGATATGTTGCATTAGTAAAGAGCACATGCATCGATGGCACCAACATGGTTGCCATTATGTTTAGCACTGCTACATAGCGCTCTATTGAGTTCCAAGTAGACTGATTTATAACATGCATGTGGAGCATGAAACTGAGGACCAGGGTTCATTTGGGTTGAGACCTGACAGTGAAGCTACTTGTAGTGTAAAGGTAAACGTTGGTTAATAAAAGTAAAAGTCTACTGCTCTTATTAAAGGTTCGATACCCCCTGCCTTATTCAAATGTTTGTTTATTTGTTGTGATGTTGCAAAACAAAGTAATGGGTCAAAAGAGCAATTTTGTTGCTTACAGTCTCATCTAGTGGGTGCGGGAAATAAATGAAAAGTGAGCGTGACAATCAATAGTGCAATATAAAAAAAGTTCATATATGCTAAAAGGGCAAGTATAATTTTAAGTAATGTTATAGAAATTTAAGATGTGTTCACAAATGTGAATATTGTGTGGATAAGGATTAAAGTCCAAAACAGTGATGGTAGAAATTTACAGTGAAGTTGCAACAATGTGGTGAATCTAGTTCAACTTTGGAAAGGTAAAATTTCTGAAAAAAAGGTACTTTTAAAAGACTTCCACAGTAAGTCAAGTTTTCAAGTCCAGATGATTCTGTTTTGAAATTCAGCTAAAAGTGCATTATTGTTGCTTGAAACCAATTAAGTCAAAATTAGTGTACAATAATGAACCTAAAAGAATTGCAAATTGATGTTAATGCAGTTTATGTCCATTTTTGCTGTAATTGCTTTGAAAATGTTGATATAGTCAATGTCTATATTTACAATCATATTCAATTATACTATGACAAGTTTCACAAATGCATGTGCATGTTGCTTTGCAGAACCTGTTGCAGCAATCAGCGCATGTGTCTTAGTCTTGGATATCAGTTCTTTCTGTTTGTTTTTTCAGTTACTCAAAGTATAACTTATTTTTGTAAGCTTTGCATCTGCATACGATAGTAAACTCCACTATAGTTTTGGATTCTGGGAATTGTGTTTGCATTGTTTTCCTGCTTCTGTGTTACAGCAATTGAAAACTCCATGTGTACTATCTGCCACTGGTGAAGAATATATGAATGAAGATCCATACTATGAAACAATATTTGTTTTGAATGATTTTGAGGGAGATCTTTTTGACATGCTTAGGAAAACTGACAGTCGAATTTTGGGTCCTCCTGTTATTCGAGCTGTTGCTGCAACAAATGAGGTATTGTGCAGACATGGTTTTGTTGTTGTTGATGGCAGTTAACAACTATGGCTGATGTGGAATAAGCATTAATATTAAGAGTTATTTTATTCTTCTGACAATAAGTTGTTTGATAATGATTAGTGAAAATGAATGGGACTATGCTTGGTTTTCTGCAGTGGTAACTCTTAACATGAAGCTACTTGGAGTGTAGAAAATTTTTGTTGTTTTAGCTTGTTTATTCCATGTGTTTGTCAGTGTGGAACAAGTTTTATCCATGTTCTTTATGTGGTGTGGAATTCAAGTGAACTACTTTCAGATATTGGCAAGTAACCCTGCTACAAACAACACTGTTCTAGTGTTCTCTGCTACAAACACTTGTAAAAACAGTTTCAACCAGATTACTGCAATAGGTTTTAAGGGTTGTTGCAAGAAGACATCAAAGTTGAAGAAACTGTGCTGTTTGTCAGGTTTATGTTCAAGTTAATTTTCATTTGATGAATAGCCATTGAGAGTATATGATGAATGGCCATCAGCAAATTCATCAGGACAGTTTTTAGTACACAGTCATCAGCTGATTTGTTATGAATGCTTATATGGCTAGAAGCTGTTCATTATAGCCATGACATTTGTATTTAAAAGATAGGGATGCACTTGAAAACAAGAACAGTCAGTAACATAAAATTAATGAACATGTGTCAGTGGAGAAACACAATGCACAAACAAATAAATAGTAATTTAAGTTCTGGTATGCATGAAGAAAGCACAGACCATTTAACTAGTTCAGTTTTGTTATACTTGCTTATTGTACTCGTTTCAATGTGTCACAAGTTGTCTGCAGTGCCGCCACTTACCTCTGCTTGCATGTGCTGGGGTACATATCAACTTTTGCAGTGAATGCTACACTGGTGGTGAGTCAGTGGTGATGCTGCGTGCGAACTGCTCCCGTGCACTCACCCATCAATGCTGAGCACGAGGCAGATCACAAGTGCCATTTTTAAAATTTTTGGTATGACTCCACCAGGAATCAAACCCAACCTACCAGCTTTGGTGAAAAGTGCTTAACCAACTGGACCACTTAGCCAGTCAAGCACAAGGCAGTTAGGACTGCTGATCAAGTCTTCAGTATGTCTTGACTGGAAATCAATCCAGCTAACCAGATAAAGAAGTGCATGCCTTGCCAAATGTACGACTTGACCAACTTATTAGACATGATTCTTTAGAAATCAAGGTGTCCAGTCATTGACTACTACTTAGCAATAATACAACTTAACACTGGCTTGTTGGGTGGCACTGATATAATAGAAATGCTTCTATTCCAAGACATTAACATTCCCCAAGCCAAAGGGTTATCATGGAACTATTGCAAGCCAGGACAGACAAACCTGTAATGGAGTCGATAACTCTTTCAATAGAAAAATAGTTGTTGTTTATTTAGGTAAATTGAAAATTACTATATAGTGTTGTTTGAATCTTCAACTGTGGTTAAATTACAAAATCAAACAGCAATCTTGCAGACATATCCAGACAAAATCACATATTTCCAAGTAGATCTGCATTTCATTTCAAAATTTTAAAAACACCAGAATTCATTAGTACGTTTGAAAAGCTTTACTGGCCCTTTTTATTACACTTTGATAAAAAAGGGCACATTTTGATAAAAAAAATTAAAAAAAAACTGTAGCCACGGGAGAATTTGGTGCAGTTGTCCCCTAAATTTTTTGTGCCCAGAAAAATTTGTTCTAAACATATAACAAAAACAAACATCTTGCCCCCAATTTGTATTTCCCCTCTCAAACCTTAAAACCTGCCTACGGGCCTGATGGCCTACGGCAGGGACGGTCAACCTTTTTCAGTTTGAGTGCCGAAATCGGCTAAATCAATGACAAAATTCTTCCGCGTGCCAACCAAAATTTGTGGTGGGGGGTCTGAATTTTGGGCCCCTGTGGCAGCTTGACCCCCCTAAGTGGGGGTATGGAGTGCGGCTGATATGGCTGTGTTTGTAGCCATATGGCATCAAAAGCACATAAGGGTTAAATTAAATAACGGATTGCTAGCAAACGAAAATGAAGAAACGGACACAGAGTTTCATCAGATAATACTGCGACTTTTAAGTTATTAACTTTTTCATTTGAAGGGGTGAAGGATATCGTTTCTGAGGCCTTGCTCACATACCGGATAGAAGTGCTCGCATGCCAAGTTCAGCACGCGTGCCAGGGGTTGCCCACCCCTGGCCTATGGGATAAGATATGCGTCACAGGTGCTGGTAGGCTGGGGTCCACACCAGGTCAGGTCACACGGAAGACTTAAATGGTACTTGTGTTGCAACCTCTCAGTTGGCAGTGCATGGAATGTGCAATTCACCACAAACGGGATATATGCGAAGAATGACACCCATATATATATGTGTGGCACGAACAAGCAACAATAGTGATATCTGTTGTTGCTTGCTGCCAGTGTGAAACTCTGCGCACTTGCCACTTGAGCTTTTCGATCACAACAAAATGGTTTTGACCAGGATAGTGTGTGTCTAGTGGTTAGGATTTGTAGCTGCAACAAATGGCTCCCGACATGTCAGTGGCTGGAATCCCCGCTGAAGGTCGTCTTGAGCTTGTGAAAGGGGGAAGTAATGTGGTGATCATTGTCACATATAACACTGAGTTTGTAACAGCAATAGCAGAGTGAATCTAGTCAAGTGGGGAATCTCTATTGCTATTATGCTGAGTTTTGTCAGTTCAACTCTGTTTAGTTAGCTCAGGGCGATGCAACATTGTGGCTGCAACACCTGCATCCTGTCTAGCCTCATCCTCAGCAGTGATGGATGGGTGCAAGGAAACGCTTCATGCGCAGTGCTGCCGTTGGTCAGGCACCAGTGAAGTATTCATTATGAAAACTGTGTGGTCCATGGTGCAGAGTAAGTGGAGATGGGCACCCACGGACCACCATTTAATCAGTTTCTTGCATATGGCATAGTAATGCAAGTGGTAAACGTTCATGAGGAATTGTGTTATAGAACAGTTTTTAGTCAGAAGGAGAATGGTGTGTTTGTTTTCTCTCTGTAAACGTTAACTACCTTTGCAGTCAGAACGACAGTCATTTAAAAACATGATACTGCAGGGTTGAGATGTTGCAGCCTTTGTTTTTATCACTTTGGCATTGGCCAATGCTACTTAGTTCATATGTATTATCTCTAGGATTTTCCTAATGTGTCCCAAAGTCTCATAAATTTGTAAATGCTACATCCACTACAACCACATTCAAGTCTTTGTTATTGCAAAACACTAGTTTTATCTCAGTAAAACAGTTAATATTTGACATAGTGGTGGGTTGTCTTCTGATGTGAAGATTTTGCAATGGAAAGGGCTAGTAATCTTGGAACTTGTTGAAAATCAGGATGTGCATAATTGCAAGATAGCGTAAATTATGTTGACCCAAAGTGACTCACTAATCAACGTGACATGTATAAATGCTTATGTGTTTTCCAGCCTTTGCCCTACACATCAAGACCACTCTACTGCACTTGTATGCAAGGACTGAACTTGTGTTTTACGAATTTCAAGACAAAGGAGCATCTGGCTCACTTGGTCACACTGTGTCATTACATGGGAGCATGTGTAAGAAGAGATATGAGTTCAAAAATAGACTTTTTAGTTACTAATGTGCTTCATGGTCCAAAATACAGGGTAAGTTTCAATTGGTATAAGTACAAATTGTCTGATAACCTGTGTCATACTGCTCAAATTTCAGGATTAGGATTTGATGTAACAAGCACTTCATTGTAAATAGCATCATAATACTTGCTGTGAATACATAAATTTGTTTCTTCAATTTAAGTCAAAAATGTGCAAACAATGCGGATGTGAGATAGTTACTGGAACAAATTTGACAGCAATTCTTGTAGCTTGGAAAGTTTTTTGTGTGTGAAGATGCAAATGTGTGGCATTCAGTGTTGTCACGTTTTTCGCTTCAACTGTTACATAAACAGATTTATTTGATGTAAACATTTAGAGCATGTGAAAGTTGAACAACAGTAGCACAGAGCTGTAGCAAGTTGATATGTAGAACATTAAATATTTTAATATTTGCTCATGAAACAACAATATAAAAATTTTAGGTGGAAAGCACAAATTTGTTTTTTGTGTTTTTCAAACAATTCACACTAACCTCAATCAGCAAACATGTTGAATGTAACAGTATAGCAATTTCTTATGCTAAGCTGCAGATAGCAACATTGAGTTTGGTTAGCATTACTACATGACCACTGGACTTAGATTTATTTATACATGTATGATGGTGCACAGGATACCAGTGGCATTTGCTTTTCCATGCTTCCTTATTTTAACCCAGTGGTTTTCAACGTTTTTTGTACCACCACCCATTGCAGCAACCCATAATAACCCAACGACCCCATCTAAGACTCGAATTTGAAGCAAATGTAATACATCTGTCTCCATAAAATATCTATTCACAACCTCTTCAAAAATGGTTCACAACACAACCCTTCTAGGTGTAACTATCTCAGGTTGAAAACCACTCTTTTAACTCTTTTCATGCTCATGAATGACAAATCTGTTTTCTATAAGCGTATTTGTATTGGGTCTGTTAATCCAATCTCTCAAAGTAGCATGTTATCCACTTTAGACTGCTGTAAGTCTTGGAACGCCAGTGATGAAAGAGGAATGGATTCACAAATGTTGGGAGGCACGCAAAAGTGAAAAAATGTATTTGGCCACGGATGATGATTTCCTAGTGCCATGCAAATCAAAACCCTTCGAAGGATGTTGTTTAAGTTTTTTGGGATTTTCAGGTAAAAGTTGAAGCAGGTTCATCCCAGTCATCTGATGATGTGTGACTGTGGTATGGCTATATTTACCTGACTTCATAAAGAGTATTGCAAATGAGCCGTTTTGAAATCTGACTGCCTTAAGAGCAGGGCTTCTCAAACTATGTAGTTTTGGGGTCGCGAAACAAATTGACTTGACAAATCAGATATAAAAGTTTTTGTAAACTTTACAAGAAAATTAATAGTAGCCTGCAGTGAAACTACTTCTGCATTTTTAGGGGCAATTCCGCGTTTCATACTGTCAGTTGTTTACAAGGATGTCTGCCTGAGCTATCAAATGACAATACTCAACCAAACACAACAGAACAAGTTATTCGTTGTTACGTCATGATTGTTTTCACGTGTTGACCTTGTTGCATTCATTCTGACACGAAGGCATGCTTGTGTTTAGAACTCTAGGTATAGGTTAGGGGCTAGGCCAACTGCTTTGAGAGCATAACGAGTAGTTTTAGACTAAAGCAGTTTTTTAAAGGTGTTTTAGGGACCCAATTTGGGTCTAATCGGGTCCCCTAGAATCAGCAAAAATTATCATCGGGCAAAAATATAGAGTTTATGTGATTTCTTGATAACAAGAATTGAATACCCAGTCATTTCTGATCTACCATTCAAATAGTTAGAGCCCTTTGCAAAACATATTTGTGTGAAATGGAATTCTCAAAACTGATACCCATGAAATCCAACAACCAATGCTTTTTGAAAAATGTTGTCTTTCTTCCTGCGTTGGCTAATTCTATCAAGCTACAAATGGAGGATCTGTGTAAAAATCATCAAATGTATCCATCCCATTAGTTGTGCTTTACAGCTTTTATAAACTGAACAGATTTTTTGTTAATTTTTTTTCGTCTTACTGTTTCCATTGCGTGTTTGTTTTATTACTGTATAGTTACTTCCGTGGATTGGGTGCATTTGTATGATGTTGCCATGGACAAAAATACCTCTTCAGATTTGTAATGGGACGTTTACACGTATTATTAACACCTAGGCCCGCATAGAAAAATCATTTTTAAATGAGATCGCAGAACAAAAAAGTTTGAGAAGCCCTGATATAGAGCTGGGGTCGGCAACCACTTGCACTGGTCCATGTCAACCACCGGTACTGTTAGTCCATGAGGCATTTGTTACCAGTCCGCACAAAAAGACGAGATTATTGTACAAACCACGCAATGTATATTTGCGAAGCGGGATTTTCTATAACGATAGCAGCCAAGAGGGTATCATAAAGCAACTGCATGTAAAAAATGCACTGCAGATGTCATTGTCTACTATCGCCCCAGGTTGGGAACGCCTCATGAGAAACAAGCTCAAGTAAATCGCAGGTTCAGTGTTATAAACAGTTGCATTAAACTTGCGGGCAATTAAAATTAGTTTTTATTTTTATGTATTTATCTGCCACAACTTGAAGATTATCCGCGGAAACAATGCCTACTTTAAAGCCTGCCCGCAGTATGAAACAGGTTGCCGACCACTGGTCTAGAGCGTATCGTGTAAATGTGTAAAGGAAGGTAGGTTTTTCTTTTTTGGAGGTAACAATTATCAAAAATAATTTCCAGTGACGTTCTCCAGTAGCAAGCATGAATTTCCACGGGCATATGGGGTCACGTCAGAGCTTTAGGAAAATTCTTTTCTCCACCTACCACGTTGCTGCTTTTGCATGACTATGCTGTATTAACCTTAAAAAAATATATATATCTTGCTGGCAGCGTCATAAAAAAGCGTAAAGATCAGATGTCCGAACTCTACGAATGTTTTCTGTTGAAAGTGCGCAATGAAGCCGTTGGCTTTTTAACTTTCTAAAGTTTGCTCAACTTGCCCCGTTTTGTGCGATTTCCCTCTCTATCACATAAACGAATAACCGTTCGGAGCTTGGAGGGGCCGTAACTTCAGAGCTGTTGCAAGTAGTCGTTCGAATGCCTGGCCCCGACCGCTCTTGTTGAAAAGGTACTTTGCGCGATATGACTTTTCCGCCTCGGTGCAGACCAAGAAAAGAAGCACATGGAAGAGCAGGCACGCCAACAGGGTGGCGACTGTGTCGAAGTCGGCGACGTCGCCTGCACTCACCTAGTAGTGGATGAAGCTACCGTTACTTCTCTTCCTTTCGAACCGCAAGGAAAGCTGTACGTTGTGGTGCAAGAGGTAACAACTGTGTTCGTGTAGGAGCTGCCCCAGTTGTGGTTTTGTGTCGAACGTCGCGTGATACAAATTCCTTCGCTTTGCAGTGGTTCTGGGGAAGCATTCAAATCGAAGCGAAAGCCGCCGAGTCAATGTACATCTTTCGACGTCCGGAACAATTGCATGTGATGACGCGCAGCTCAACTACCTCATCGCTTTTGGGTAACTTAATTGGCACAAAAGCAAGCTCACACTGCTGCTGTTCGCATGATTTTCTTTGAAGCCATGTACCCAATCACACTCATAGTTTTTGTCGAAAAACCTCAAACGCACTTAGAAGACGGTATTACGGATGTGTTCTAAGTCTATGCGCTTCTTTTGCGCAAACAAACCCCGTTGTTTTGAAAAGCTCCGTGACAAAGATATCCACAAAACGCTTTGTTGCCTCTTAAGCTATACAGAAAAAAAAATGTTTTCCAAGTGGAAGTAAGAAAGCATGCCCGTAAGAACTTCTTGCGAACAAAACAACATGATTTTTCTTTGGCTGGCGTAAGTTTGTGCCTTCTCGCCTATATATTCATATTGCCGGTATTTCCACTTGCTGCACTTCCCATGTTCGTATGTTTGTCTGGGCAATTTAGCATTATGAATTGCAGGCAATCCCAAATGGAGAGGCTCCACAAGCGCGCTATCAGCAAAAACGAGATCTTCGACGGGAAAGCGTTCGTTTTCGAGAAAAAGATCCAGGCTGCGCGAAGAAACTCTTGCCAAACTTGCCCAGGTGTGACACGTTGCAATTGCATAATTGTCTTGAATGGGCGAAGCGTTTGTGCCACAAGCCTGCAAGAAAACTGGTCCGATCTGTCCTGGTAGCAGTTTCTATTACTCCGAATGTGCAAAAGCTGCAGTTTTAACAATATAATAACCGATCAGTAATTTTCTGGTTAAACGGCCGTTCGGAATCCTCAATCTAAAGACTCATTTCATCGATCTTGAGTTGATTTCTTGCATGTTCCACAACAGGAATCGGAAAATGTCTCTTCCAGTCAAGCGCCCCCTCGCAAGCGGCCCTCCACAGATACGTCTGCCTGCCTTCCGGACTCCATGCTGGACATGTCCAATACAACGACTTCGCCCAGCGTAGTATCCCCTCAAACTCCTGAAAAGTTTCACAGAGGTGTTGTAAAAGCGTCCTGGTTGTTGTAGTGTTGCTTTCGTTTTGCTTTCAGCGCATTCCCAGCTTCCGTCGAATACCTTACCCATTTTCTGTGTTGATAAACGGCATTGATTCTTTCAACAACAACTTTTCTCAGACATGTCTTCGATGAAACTCAGATCGGGAAAGAGAGTATCACAGGGAACGAAATCGGGCAAAGACCATCTCCAGTACATAGTATTCAGCCGCCAGAAGCCGTTCGCTTGCGTTAGAAACAGCCTTACCAGTCACGTGACTTCTTGCGGGTCACCGACGAAGCCCAGCACAGTTTGTGAGGTTCATGCCGTTGATTCGACGTCTGCCTCAGACAAGAAACAGTGCTCCATGCCTCTAAAAGTAAACCTCACCAATTCGAAAACCGGTAGAAAGCGGAGAAGCTCGGAGCTTTCAGAACAGAAAGGTTACGTGACATTTATTGCGTTGAACAGGAAAATAGCTGATGAGGGTAATGTCTTGATGTCTCTTCTGTAATTTTGCAGAGTTTTTGGAAAGTGCCAGGCCTGATGAGACGTTTCATTTAATGCTGTTTGTCGGTCAGTTTTAAAAGTCCAGTGATCTTTCGCGCGAATCAGACAAGTGGTTAATTCACAGGTTCTCAGTCTTCAATTCCTGACTCACCTTTCAAGACGCCGCTCAGTTTGCCTCCCCGCAAAAGATTTTCGTCTGGAAAGCTTCGCTCGCCTCTTGCAGGACCGACAGCTCGCATTGAATCAGCAGCCATCTGCTCGTTAGCTGCCCAACCTACCTCAGCGGTGCGGAGGTTGAGCTTGTACGCTTACGGGCAGGAGTTTGCACTGGAGGAATGCAGTTGCTTGGAGACAAACGGTGGTCAGGATACAGTTACAAAATTTTCCCCCCGATGCGAAGGTGAGCGGTTAAGACCAGGCAGTTACCTTGTTGAAACTGGTTCACCTAAGTCGAGGAAAGAAGGAGTATTTTTCAAGTTGTCACCGTTGTGAAATTTGACAGATTTCGTTGCAGGATCGCATTCACAAGAATTAGCCAACTAAGTACAAAGGCAAGGTAAAGTCTTTAAAGCTGCTTTCAAGTATGCGTTTAGTTCTGCCGATGTGTGTTACAACTAGATTTGTAAAGTTCACGGAAAGTCGAACTAAGAACGAAAAAAACGGAAGAAAGTTTAACAGAAAGCGACAATTTTGAAGATGTGCGTGATAACAGTATCGAGACCTTATACTGCCGAAGTTTAGGAACTAAAATTTGTATAACGAGTGAAAGACTGCATAATTAAAATTAAAAAAATTGATATAGTGACGGAAAAACAACTGTTCTTTATGTTCTGCCAATTTCTGGCAATTTCGCTTAACGTCACAGTTTCAAGCGTTTTTATTCTCGTCAAGAGCTCAGCGAGTCTCATTGGCCAAGTACGTTGTGTTTTCGCTCAATAACAAAACCTCCTCCAACCTTGCAAAGATACGAGATATTATTACTTTAGCGTAATTGCCAGTTGCTGTACTCTGTTTTAACTTTGATGGTGCACAACTTCGCGCACGTCGTATGTTCTGCACTTTTCGTAACTGCACCAATTCAGCTTCTCCATCTTGTTGCCAGACAAGCCTCCTCCGTCGAAATCTGTTCCAGTGTCCGCGAGATACCAGGTGATCATGGAACTACTACAGACCGAGAAGAATTACGTCGGCATCCTACAAACCATCCTGAATGTGAGTCAGCCTGCGTTTCGTCTTCATTTTATATCGCTGGCACGCCTGAACCCGAAGCTAAGATCTATCATTCCCTACTGCACTCTTCCAAGAGTGCGATGATTTAATGAAACATTGAGAGTTTCCACTCAAAGGCCCTGAGGCTTTTGATGGGCTTCTGTTGCTTGACTTGCTTGCACCAGGCTTCGGTGCACTGTTTTTGAGTGAACCAGGTTGCTATTCGCTTTTTGGAGTCGAATAAATATAGTTTTGCATTTGCTTGACGTTTGTTAGCAATTATCTTGGCCTGCATTACTACTCTGTAACGGTTGATCCAATCACTGAAACCTGCTTAATTAGCCGTGGAGGCGATACCGTATTTATTCGATTGTAAGCCGCACTTGACTTAACGTACCTAAGCCTCTGAGATACTTTGGTGCACTAGCAAGTTTCGTGTTTTTGGCAACCCTGGTAATGATGCTTACATCGCTACAACTGACTTCTGTTCATCATAATCCTTCCTGTGACGGATGTGCACGTGATGCTGAAAAGAATAGAATGTGAAAAGAGTTTGGTCGGAAAAAAGTAGCTACGGGAAAGACTGAGCATCATCCATTCTAGATTCTGATCTAGCCATTGCGATAAGCTAAAAGAAAAAATGTAAGCCGCACGAAATGATGAAAAAAGCTTATAAGCTGCGGATTACAATCGAATTAATACTGTACTAATAATATTAGTTTTATCGCTGAAACTCATTTGTAAATGCTAGATGTGTAATGACCATATAAATAACACAAAACACGTCGTGTTTTTTTGTATTAAAGCGAAGATTGTGGTAGAAACTGCGGTATCGCGAAACGTCCTGAATTGTTTTTTGTTTTTATGTCAGTTGTTCAAAAAACCTTTGGATAATCCGAAGCAAGCCGGTGGCCCGATCCTGGCAAGCGAGGACATGAAGGCCATTTTCAGCTCGCTTCCCGATATCGAGGCGGTGCATCGCGCCATGAGTGACGATCTGCAGGCGGCTGTTGACAACTGGAACGAGAACTCATGCGTTGGACAGCTTGTTTCAAACTATGTAATTGCTAATGACTGTCACGTCGATATATATATATATATAGGCTTGGTGCTTAAATAAATCATTTGCAACATTGCTTAAGCACCTACTGCTGCTGAAGTCTTGAATTTCTTTCAATCGTCTTTGCGCAGTATTTTTTGAAGCTTCTGACGCTTAACACTACACACCTAAGCTGGTGGATTCTCTTCGATACAGGCTTAACCGAACATTGGCCTCGCAGCGTATTTTAAACTCGGATTGCCGAAGTTTAACCGAAAACATGACTCGGGTTTCTTTTGCTTTTCGGCAACACGTGTTTCAAACGGTTACAGCGAAAAGGTTCGTCAGTTGAAATGTTTTTTTTTTCCGTGTCATTGCCCCCACGCCTACTTAGAAAAGTGCGTTGCTCCCGTCGCTGCATTTTCACTGATGAATAGTCATTGGTGCCGCCCTGCCGAGCGAATCTGTTGAGTTCAGGGTTTTTTAAGGTGTTTTAGGGATCCAATTCGGGTCCCTAGAATCAGAGAAAATTATCACCGGGTCCCTAGAATAAGAGAAATCGGGTACCTACAGGTCCATACCGGGTACCTAACATTTTCCTCAAAAAAAAACCCTGGTTAAGTTGAAAAAAGTTTTATCACTCATCACTGGTTGTGGTGAATAGCTTGCTGGTCTTACATCGCTTGGCCGCCAGAGCTGTTCTGTAGTTACCGCTCGTTTACTTCCCTGCTTTGTCGGCCTTTTGTTTCCTTGCTTATTTGCAGGACGTGCTGATGATGCTGCCGTTACGACTGATCTCAGTTGCACTCGCAAGAAAACTTAGACTGCCAACAGTGGTTAAAACAACGCCGCTAACTTTTACTTCCGTAGACAAACCAAACCCGTGGAATCGATTTGATGGTTGTTACAATTGTCATGACTGTGTAAATTTCGTCATATTGATCAAATGAACTTGTTCAAAGTAGGCGTCAGGTTTATCTTGTACATAGGACTTTGAACTGTGTTAAGTTTTGTGAAGGTAAGCTTATGTTCCTCATTTTCAGGCGGAAGAAATCGGCCGTTGTTATCCACCTTTTGTCAACTTTTTTGAAGTAAGCGTGGATACGATCAACCGTTGCGAAACGCAATCGCCGCGCTTTCACGCCTTCCTCAAAATCAATCAAGCGAAACGAGAGTGCGGCCGACAGACTCTGGCAGAACTGCTCATCAATCCCGTACAACGAGTGCCAAGGATCATTCTGCTTTTGCAAGGTTTAAATATGAACAAACCGCTTTTGCGTTCCTGCCGACATCTCAACCAATTTACCGAAAGAACAGGTCTCTCCTCCAGGGGCGCCGGGGCAGCGGTAGGGCGGGGCAGTGAAAGAGTTACGGGCAGTGAGCACTTACAAGAAACAAACAATCGTTACCAATTATGCTTGTTTTTGTTCAACAACAATGTTGACCTCATAAATACTAATAGAAAATCTAGAAAAGCGTTCTGAATTTTCTGGGTTCGCGAATAGCTGTAATAACTTTGTTTCTAGTCAACCTTGATAAACCATTAAATTACCTATGATAATGTTATGAAAAGGCACTCCGACCCCGTTGCCTCCCTTTTAAAATTCCAGGGGGGAAGTGCCCCCTCTCTCCGGCGTCCATGCTCCTAACTGTTTGATAACAATGCCCGCATTGGTGGCAGACGCTCTCCTGCGTGTTGGTACTCGCAATGCAGTTCATTGTTTGAACTTTCTGACACAGCTGTGCGTGCTTGATAACGGGTTGGTTTTGCTTTGACCGGAAAATACCTTAATAGGTATCCGAAAACTGTTCTAGCGCGCTGTATGACGATAATGCGAATCCCTGCCTGCCCGTGTAAACACCAAACCCGGTCTGGATTTGCGGATTTGCAAAAAAACGGTTGCGGAGTTACTCGCCGCTGGCTGAAACAATAAAACATGTCGCTGATCCAGGATAGTTTGTCGTACAAAACATTCTACGATTATTTCCGGTTGAGAAGTTCGCATCCGAAGACCGATCTATCGCTGTGATCAAAGCGCTACATGCGATTTAAAGAATGAAAGGATCGCGTTTGGGAACGGTAACCGTAGTTGAAATGTACTCAGGTGCATCAGCAAAACCTCGCCGATACTTAAGTGAAACCGACCCATTCTCCCTGGTATTCTTTCTAAGACCATGTCAATCTTGCATCTGTCGCCTATGAGAAGTGCAGACCCCACGAAAATACAGAAAAGTATCTTGTATGATTTAGCTGGAATTTCGCTCATCTGCTGTCAGTACGCATTGCTTTGTGTCACTACAACATCCCCAACCCCCTGTTCCAAGCATAGCTTCTGCGATGAAACCCGCCCCGCGAACACCCTTCTGTGTCTGGGGTCGCAGATATCAAAAAGCACACCGAGCGGGAAAACGCGAAGCACCCGGATGTGCTCGCGATCCAGAAATCGATCGACGCGCTGAAGGAAGTCATGACGCACATCAACGAGGACAAGCGCAAGACCGAGTCGCAGCGGCAGATCTTCGACATCGTGTACGAGGTTGACGGCTGTCCGCCCACGATTGTCTCTTCGCACAGGTACAACTCGGTCTGACGTTACGTTCTGTGTCATACAATACAGCGTGACTTGTTATGTTGCGGCAGTGTTACTCTCAATCAATTGTGACTACTGCATGAAACCCAGCGCCGTTGCGACCGAGTAATAGTTTTGCCCGCTTTTTCTCTTTTGCAGGTATTGAAACACGACCGAATCTCTTGCTTATTTTTAACTTCAAAGATATGAATCTTACAGTTTGCTTTCTTCAAGCATTTTCAGGAAAAGTTTATTTTTTGAAGTTGGATTCTCTAAAATAATTACATTTTCATTTTCGGTCCAAATGTCTTGAATCAGAAGAAACGTTGAAATTATTAGGAATCTGTTTTCCTTAACATATTCACCGATTTACAGCTTTTTTGGTTCCTGTCTTGCTGTGGCACATTTTTTTAGATAACCTGTCCCAGCCTCGCAGGTAACAGCGACTGCTTGTCACTAGGTTTTATTGTGCACTGGCGTCAAATCTTACTTTCTTGTTAAAAACCTTCGATTAAGTTTTGCTCTTGAGCAATTGGTCAAGATTTCTAACAGCCCTGGCCTCCTTTATCCAAACGTAAATTGCTTGCATTCTGTCCTGCTTTTTGGGCTTACCTAAGGAAAAGATATACAGTTAGCACACAGCCGGTTGGTAGTTTTGTTTGCTGTACTATTTACGTTCAATATTTTGTAACTTAATGAATACAAACGCCCTTTGCTTTGAGCAAGCCATTGAACTCGAAAACTTGGCAGTGCTGTTTTCGGAAACCATTGAACTTCTGTCTGCTGTAATTTTTTGAACCGGAAGAAAAGCGGCCAGGTATCGGTTAACAAAACCGAGTCGGTGGTTGGGTTTGTTCAGGGCCTCCTAGATAGATGTTTTCTAGGAGGCCTTGGTTTGTTTTCTGTTCAGTTCGTGTCTCACTGAGAAATAAGTGATAGAAGCGTGCGCGACTTAGTATTTCATAGGCCGCTGTAACCACAAAAGAAGTTAACGGAGATCTGTGCTTGTTCAGGCAATTCGTGGCGCGTGCAGAGATGATAGCAGTGGACGACAATCTGTGCAACAAGGGCGACCACATCAGTCTGGTTATCTTTTCAGACTGCGTCGAAGTAAGCGCGTTAATTGTCGATGTGTCGACAAGCTTATTGTGACACCGGTTAAGCGCTCCGGGTTGACCATTAATACAAAGTAAAGCGTCGCTTTGAAACCAGTAGCGGAGTGGCACAAGGCAAACATTTGGTGACGATACTACCTTGCTGGTCAAAAGTCCAGCCGCTTACACAAGTCTTGTTTGTTTGAAAATTTTGTGAAAAAACATGTATCATTCGATTTTGAAAGAACATGTGTTCGACTGCAGCTTCTGCGCTAACCTACTGTGCAGAACCAAATTTTGCTGGGTTTGCAAAACTGTGAACAACCGCGTTCGTTGATGAGCGGCCAGCACCTTCACGAGCATATTCTCCTTGTTCTGAACCGTTGACCATAAAACTTCGCAAACTTGTAGTTTGGTCTTGGTGGTGCGAAAACCTTTTACCGTGGGGCGAGCAAAACAGCGGAAAGCTTCCACGCCATTAATCCGGCACAATGAACATAAAAAGTGCATGGGTTATTTACTTGGATACACCTTAACCTGATGCGTTCGAATTATCTGGTTTTTGGCAAGTTCTACAAATTTAAGATCCCTGCTTGTCTGTTGTTAACTTCACATTTTTGAAATGTTTGCCCGCCCGAGCTCTTTCCGTAAGTTTTATCTAGACTCTTGTGCATTTTATTGTTATTGCTGTGTGATTCCATCGACAATTCTGCAAACTGAAAATTGTACGCAAATCTGTGCGTTGACGGGGAATGCCGTGGCCGTGGAAAGGTATTGGCGACGTCGACCGAGTGTAAAAACTCGTTTGCATCGCGCAAAGCTGCCTGTCCTGACCAGACCAAAACCGGCACCCATCTAAAAGAGCCAGTTTGCGATTTGCGGAATGCCATGCTACTCAATTTGCTTTAAGATCGCAAAAAGGCGACGGGGAGTGAAGAGCAACAGCTTCAAGAGCCCGAACGTGCACGCAGGCCGAGCGCCATCTTCTGTTCGGTGTTTGAAGCACGTCAAACTCATGTCTCTTTCTCACATCAAGAAGGTTGTCAATATCAACGACTCGGAAGGTTTGTCAGGCGAAGTTCAACTCTTCAAGGATCGCGAAAGCCACTTAAGTCGCTCGAGCGTTTTCAGCCATAAACTCCCGGCAGATCGCGCTTGGGCAGCTAATCGAAGAATCAAAAGATACAGAAAGTCTCTTCGGTTTAAAAGACTTGGGTAAATTGGCAGATGGAATTTTTGGGCGAAGAGCGGCGTTATGAGGTGGTCACGATGAAGTTTTGAGGGTCTGCGAAAAAAACAAAAGCCAATTTAACCGTTTTTCAAGGAGCTAGATGAAAATCCGCATCTTATAAGCCCTGCCATGACCCAGCACAATCGTTCGCTGAGCATGGCCCAAAAGCCACCTGAGTGGCTGTCGCGGTCCTTCAATTTTAACGGTTTTGTGTCAGAGTTCCGTCTTGAGTTATCCATGATCCTCTATTTCCGTCGCAGAATGTCAAAACGCCGTCGCGCTTTACTGCCGCACGCCGACTGACACTCAGGACTGGCTCTACACCTTCAAGGTTCTCTTCTGCTCTGAAGATGGAACTCCCAGATCGCAAGAGGTGACGTGTCGCTTTAATCTGTTGCCCCTTATCTGTTTTCGTCACAATCAAAATCAGTGGTTCCCAACCGGGGTGCCGCGGCACCCTAGGGTGCCATTTACAATACCCAGGGGTGCCGCGAGCTAATGCGTTTTTTAATATACTACTAAAAGTACATTTTCAAACTGTCATCAAACCTTGAAGCAAAATTGTATGGGTTCGCCACTGGGTGCCGCAAAATATAATTAATTCTCTTCTGCAGGGTGCCGCAAGCCTAGACAGGTTGGGAACCACTGATCTAAATTATGACGTCTAAAGTAAGTTTAGTGGCACGTTGGTTTGAGTCGCAAATGCGGGAATCATAACGTATGTTGGTGGAACTTCAACATGAACTGCATTAATTCTGACTGGACAAAGTTTACGCTTATGTGTCAGTTATTTCGATACCTTGGTTCACATCAAGCAAACGTATGCTTTCCCTGTGATTAGTTTCAGCTCTATGGTTGGAGCGGACGATTTTGCCCCCCAGAAAATACTCCTATACGAAAAAGCTTCGTCTATACAAGCTACTTGAACATGAAAAATTTGTGCCAAAGTGCTTTTGTGGTTGGATCGGTTCTGTAGTAGTTACTGTTGGAAGCTAGGCGTGCCACATAAGTCAGTGTCGAGCATAGATTAGTATTTTGTTGCTTGCTGTTAAGCATGCATGTACTGTGCTAGTCTTTTTTTCGCTGAAACATTTCGGTCATTTTTTTGCTGAGACATTGTGGTCATTGAAATATTTCGTTCCTTTTTGTTACAGTAGTATTGCAGCTAGCCGTAACATCATTCATCGGTTTACTCTATATTTTCAGACATTGTGACCAAATTGTCTTAAATTTTTTCGGCCATTTAAAAATATTTCTGTCTATGACCGAAAAAAACCTAGGCTGACGCATTCTCTTCGTTAGTTGATTAATATCATACATGTAAGCTTACGCATATGATTCTCAGTGAAAGCGAAAATACAATACGTTTTTTTTTGCGAAAATATACGCAAACATGCAATGCAAAAATATACGAAAATACAATATGTGAAAAAATACGTTTCTTGACATTTTGCGCCGTTTGTCATTTTCCTGTTCGTCACGCATCTGTATTGTGGGAACTGTGCGTCATTTAAAACATTTTCAACTGACGTCATTCTCACGATCGCGCAGGACGAGCAGGGCGGCAGCAACAAAGAAAATGCGCCGGACCTGTGTGGCAAGGGTCGCTTGCTGCGACTGCTTGCCAAGCACCGCGCGAACACTGTGTGCAAAGCAGTTGACGAGAACTTCATCTGCTCGGTCGACCCGCACGAGCTTGAAGTCAGTACTGCCGATCTCGGTTCGACTTTGGGCCGCGCAGTCCGGTGAGTGAGTTGGTTTGAATCGAAGCCTCCATTTATCTTTTGCTGGTTTTTGCAACCTAGGTCCTAAATAGTTAAGTTGCCTTGCCTACAGATTTGCTCTTTTTTGCAACGCTTTGCTTGAAACTTGGATTTGGGCTAGCAATTCAAAGGAAAAGGGTAGACGCGTTTTAAGATTTTTAGTGCGGCTCATTTTATTTGATAGCTTCAAGTATTCAAGCCTTCCCGTGCCAGCGAACGTCTCCTCGCAATTGCAAACGAACGTGTGTATTATTGCTTTCGCATCAACAACGTTTGGCCGCCTTTGAAGTGAATGCTGATATAAAGTTGAAGTGAATCTTTGGCCATGAAGGGCCACCGTGAGCTCAACGAGCTGTGTCACTGCATTGACAAAAACGTGACTCAGTGTTTCAAAGAACGTGACTCAGCGTTTTAAGGCAACATTTACTCTTGATTGGTAGGTGTGTGGGATTTTAAGCGAATACTGTCGGGACTGTTCTCTGCGGCCTTTGGAAAGTGTGGACTAGCATCAAGTTGATATTGGCTTCGTATGAAAAGTGCCAAATACTGGCTATAACCGTTCAAAATGTTCATTTTAGCTTAAACTAAGAACCACTGTGGAAAAGTGTCGCAAATCTTTTTTTAGATTCCGCGTGATATTCACAGCATAAGTCATCAAATACCCTGAGTGTATTCGACTACAAATCACTCGCGCATCTTATTCAGGCCTAGCCCTGAGAAAACACCGAGTTGAAAACATTAATAATGTGCTCGTCCATCAAAATGAAGTGACAGCAGCTCGTGACTGACCGTTTTTACACTCCTTTATTTTGTTTGTCAGCAACTACGTCAATATTGACCGACGACGTGTTGTCTTGTCCGCACTTTGTCTCTGCTGAATACCGTCAGAACGTGTTTACTTCCAGTCTGGAATCATCGACGACTTGATATCGTTTTGCTTGCGTTTCTGCAAATCATAAACGCGAAAGTCCACTCGACGGCCAGTTTTATTTTATGTCGTTGGTTTAGCGAGTAACGAATGCTTGTTCCCGCAGGGCTGCGAAGAAATCGAGTCGCAAGCTGACGCGCGCCTTCTCCTTCACGCGAACGCCTCGCCGCGTCGTCCAACGCGCGGTCAACAACGTGCTTAGCCCGTCCCAGCAACAGCCCCCCACCGGCCTGGACCAAACGGACGCCTCGTCAGTGGACCTGATGGAAACCGATGACTCGTCCAGTCACGTGTCTGGCCTCACACCGAGCATGAGCGTCAGCAGCCTTTGCACGCCTCAACGCGATCGCCATGGCAACCGGGTACAGAGCGCGTCGAGCATGCAAGTTATGACCGACGGGGGGCGCAAAGGCCGGCGTGGTCGTCGTAGCTTCGGTGAAGGCGTTTGCGGTCCCAACTCGGCCTCCGAGGGCGCTTCACCAGCTTTGAAGTCAAAGTTTAACCGGAAGAAATCTAAAGCCTGAAATTTTATTCGTAAAGTTTTGCTTCTGCAGAGACAATTTTCAGAAAAGGGTCCCAAAAAAGGATCGTTATTAGTAAATGTTTTCGTTTCATGTGCATCCAACTCGTTGGTGTTCTTCATCGTTTGCGGGATGTCTGGGCCTTCTGTTAGTAATGTGGTCCTTTGCGAATTGACAAAGCGGCAGGTTATCTTTGGATTATTTTTATACAGCAGAAGTAGTGGAAATCACGCATCCCTTTGTGTGTTCTATTTACCGTCTGTTCTCCGCGTCGTCAATAAACCTTGTCTCAAGTTTGCTTCTCTCCTGCCCCATCCAGCGGTTATATTTTGGACCGTGTGTGCGTCGCGCCCGCTGCAGAAAGACGATTTGAATGTCGCGTATCAATTTCTACGTCGTGGATATTTTGCTAAACGTTCGCGCCTGTTACACTTGGACGAATCGCTAATGCGTGCCGTGGTGTGGTCCGAGGTACTGTCGCAGCACGAATTTGTTTTGTTTTGATTTTCACACAAAACCGATCTTTCTCTGCAGAGTTGCACTTATACTTAAAAGTCGCGCCTCTTTTTGTTTTGCATGTGCACCGTGTGCTTTGCCGTCTGCACTCCACCCGCGGCCTGGCGTGTGTGTGTCTCTCGCGAAAAACGCAGTTCGAAGAAGAGGATGACGACATACCGCCGCCGCTGCGCTGCCGCTCCAACCTGAAGCCGTCGGTCAGCACGATGACGCTCGCGCGTCCACCGACCAAGGCCGACTTGGCCGACTTCCCCGCAATTCCGACACCCCCCACGAGGCGAAAGAGGATCAACCCGATCAAAGCGGCGACAGTGGCGTTTGGACGAAGCGGATCGTTCAGGCGGCGCCGCAGACTTGAAACCGCTTTGTAATTTCAATCTTCGCTCACGGGAGAGGGGGGGAGGGTTATATAATCGCGAAGCGAAGCTCTTTATGGCAAGCAGGTTACGTGAGTTGGAAATAGAAGTGTAGACGAGTTTTGGCAGCACCGTCTCTGTTGGGCAGAACGGTGGAAAACGCAGCAATAGTCAACGATACTACGTTTCTTGGTACGCAACTTCCGTCGTGTTTTCGATGTGCCTGCTGTTGTCGGCAAACATGAAACAAGATGTGCGTGAAATGATAAGGCTTAAGTTGCTGTGTGTTTTTGTCATCCTTGTTTTGCGCGCGAGTAATTTGGTTTTTCTGTATAATTTTTTTCGGGATAAACTTTCTACGCTATCGTGCTGATGCGCCAATGTTAATAAGATCCGCACGCCTGGTCTGTCTCCTGCTCTTCATGTGTGGTCTTTGCATTTGTCCAATGTGACTTGCTCATTTTTATAAGTTGTATGCAACCGGTCTAGGGTTTCCGTGAAACAAACACAAATGCTGTTGAAGGCGCGAATGGCACGTGAGCTACGGCCATGGTGCGGAAGGGCGCTGACCACCGTCTGTACCTCCGTTTTGATGACGTATTTGCAATATTGAATCAGCAACATACAGTTACGCGGCGCTGGCGTTCTCCAGTGCCAGTTTGAACTTAGCCAAGGTGCAGCGTTGTTCTTGCTGTCACTGATTAGTGCTTACGTGCATTTTCCACATCACCGGCCGCCGCTGCAACCCGTCTATGTCATCCGCTGGTATACTCCCATAGTACACTGCTTCCGCATCAGTGCTGCTTTCACTGCCTTGAAGGGCTGAACAACTGCGACAATTAATATATTCGAACGACAGACGCTTCGCGCTTTCATGACTGTTGTGTAGAATCTGCCCCATGTGGCGTCTCCAGGATTTGATACGCCCTTGCATTATATGTAGATGTCAGATTCGTGAAAATCCTCATTTCGCTTTTGCTGCTGTCAGCGTTCTCTTCAACTCGTCCTCGTGCTTCGCAGTTTACAAGCAGTGCTTCTTCGACACGTCACTGGAAAGGGCGCTCAGTATTGTTGGAACCTGCCCACGAGGTTACATGTTGATCAACACCGCCTTTCAGTAGTACGTTCAACGAGCATGTTTTCCTTACTTTCCTTCTCATTTTCCGGCATGCTGTGTTGCATGACAGTAGACGCTCACCAACCGGTCCCGACTGATATTTTTAGAGCGTTCGTGCGCTGTTACGGCTTCTATTGCGTGGATCATAGTTTTTCTTTACAGTCCCGTTTCGAGTTTTGTCACCTGTGCTGGTTTTGCGTTTTCACTTAGCGAAATATAGATGCGCCTGTCACGCTGTCTTGGGTGTCGGGCGTTGCGAAGCCTTGTCCCGCAAAGCTGAGCTGGAATTTGTAATTTTATCTGCTAAAACAATGTAGCTGCTTAGCGCATTGACGGTCTTTTATCCAGGGTCGTCGCCTGCGGGGAGGTCAGTGGTGCCCGGCCCCCCCATTTGAACTCTGTTCCCCCATTTCATGCTTGGCCCCTCGGTTGCTGCATTTGAATTTGTTGGTCACCCTTGTCATGACATACAAGAAATAAGGCTAAATGTGTGAGCTATCTTTAATTCTTAGTCAAGTCATTAAGGTTTGAGCAATAGAACAATGTATAGCTAAGTCAATACTTCTCTAAACCTGTTTACTAATGGTTCAAGACGGTCTTTTGCAAAACTGCCCATCCTACAACTAAGTCTCTACAATAGTGCTGCTGTTTGCCTTCGGCAAAAACTTCGCAGAGGTTTGCCTGCAAATGTAGCTTTCTAACATTATACGCTTGCATCTTTAAATTTTACGCTGTCTGTTTCTGAATACGTGACAACCAACGTTACAGTAAAGCCAGTTAGCCAACGTTTTCGGACGAAACAAATCTCGACTGTACTGTGGTCTCTCACATGTGCAGCCGTTGAACTTCACTGTTTCAAGACCTTTCTTACAGTAAACCACACTAGATAAATGTCGGACAGAGGCAGTTAACAATCTTTTGCGGTCTCTAGAAACTTGCAAAATGCTAAAAATCATTTTTGAAGTAAAAAATTATAAAAATGTCAGAATCAGTGATACCACACCAAACTCTGTTTCAACATCAACGTGGCTATGTGTAACATTTAACATGGAAAACTCTTCACACAAAACGTGACAAGCGTCACATTTAGATTTGAAACCTCTCCAAATACAAACCTTAAGAGAAAAATATGGGGGGCATGGCATATTATGTCCCATGTATTCCCCACCAAACTGCGCTCATGCTTGTGTTGCGTCTGAAAGCTGCCGAATCTTTCCTAGAGACCAGTCGCTGCACTTAAAGAACACAACAGTGTGGAAGTGCAGAAAAATCTGGATTACGAGATGTGAAGAGTAGATTTTATCCGGTGTTGGCGAAGATCCGGGTTAAAAAATCCAAACATATGATGTAAGCTACAGTACTTTTTTAATAAGTTTTGAAAATCAGATATAGGTTTGCCATTTGGGTCAGGGTTTTAGGTTATATGGCAAAAACGATCCGCTAATCCAAGGATATAGTCCTTGTAGTTGTCATGTGACCAATTCAGCCAATCTGGTTCAGCTAATTGCAAAAGAGCTCCAGCATTCAATCAATTGGTAAAATAAAGAAAATAGATTTTGTAACTCTGAGAGGAGATCACAGTATGAAATATAATAATAGAATGTAGCTTACAGAATCTGCATAGTCAAACTGTCTTTTAGCAAAGGTTGACTGTATCAAACTTTAGGTAGAATTTCAAAATTCTAACCAAAAAAATGTAGCTTTAAACGCTGAATTCGACCGAATGATCGCCGAGTGTCACTTGGTCGATCTCGTCTGATTCTGCATTGGATTGACAAGATACCTAAAAATAACATTTTTCAAACAATATTCCAGAAAGTAGTGGATTGGCTAATCGCAAACAAACTCTCACTAAACATTTCCAAAACAAAATATATGTTGATCACAAACAAACATGTGAGCACTGAATCCTTTGTAATAAATTTAAACAGAAATGCTATT